>Ga0210059_1001385_pt1 | contig 36275 bp, 20 predicted proteins | sample Ectturendosymbi2_FD_188042 | JGI IMG/M metagenome (GOLD analysis project Ga0210059, IMG submission 188042) | Ecteinascidia turbinata endosymbiont from Florida, USA - Sample 2 (SPAdes) (version 2) | ecosystem: Host-associated > Tunicates > Ascidians > Unclassified | place: Key West, Florida... | reverse complement strand
TAACTTTTGAACCCGAAACCCCAGCAGGTCATCCAAAGTATCAAAAGACTCGGATTGTAGCCTAGTTTCCAGTAAAAACTTCAGCGAAATACTACCACCTAACGGTTGGCGCCCAGGGCCAGGCAAAGTGGGCCAAGGTGGCCTAAAAGTCCTCCACTTATGACGTCACTCACAGCCAACCCGCACCCCCCAAGAAAAAATTTTTTTTTTGAGTGCAGGCTAGAAGACTTGCTGCGCCTTTGAGACTTTTACCGGGTCTGTAGAGCATACCGGACCAGAGAAATTCCCGCACAAAGCCACGTGCGTTTAGGCGTTTTTTTCCCCCGAAAATCCCCGAATCCTAACGGATGCCAAGAAGTTAAGAAGCTTGCACAAAAATACAACCTTGCCAGCCTTTTTGGTGCAAAGTCTGTTGTCAAAATCGATTATTATAATGCAGCTTTCATTAGTTCAGCTTCTGCAAAAGTATAACTGACATGCATAAAATGGTAAAAACCTATAATATTTATGTTATTATGAATCTGAATCAAAAATATGTTCTAAAACTACTATTTCTACAGTCAACAGTCTACATATTTGCTGGAATTAGATGTAACTTTTACTTCACGCCTGGCCCGTAGCCATGGGGGCATTCAGGAGCAGTGCCCTAAATTTTTAGTGACCCCCAAAATTTGTTGTGCCCAGAAAAGTTTGTTTTAAACATATTTATCACTATAAAATCAAAATTTTGCCTCCCTAACAATTTATTTTGCCCTCAAAACCTGGCTGCAGGCCTGCTTTATGCCAGCCTACACTTTCAAACTTGTGGCGTTCTGACCTCTGAGTATGCAAATGCTAGTGATTTCAGTCCACATATCATTTTTGCAGTGAGTTGACGTAGAATTTGTGACCTCACAGTCACTATGACTGATGAAACTTTAATTGCTTTTGTAACTTGTGTTGTTATAAGAAGTCTCTGCCATCTTTGATAATAAATGCAATTGATTAGAATACCAATTCAATATATCATGCAAATCACAGAAAACTTCAAAACTGTATGATTTTTTTGATTTTATTACTGGTTTAAATGAAATGATTTACAATTTAACACTTTGGCCTAGCGGTTGGGCCCCAGACCAGGCAACATGTGCCAAAATGACCCTAAAACTACTTCACTTATGACGTCAGTTACAAGAAATCCGCACCCCCCAACCAAAAAATTTTTATTCGAGTGTAATCTACTAGACTGGCCGATCCGTTTGAGCCATTCAACAGCTCTCTAGCGCAATCGGCGGAGGAGCTAGGGCGTTGGTAAGGCAACCGAAAACTGCTGTTTTTTAGGCGGAAATCCAAGTACGAATATATCGTACGTCGGCTCTCAAAGTGTTAAGAATAAAACACTGATGAACAAAGTTAACCTTTTATGAAAGGATGATTGATAAGCTCACCTGTCTTGTTTTGACGAACTTGTTTGCATTATAATCATAACAACAATTCATAGTCACATGCATTTGGGTTAATTTGATTGTTATCACAGCCAAGCTTGTAATATTTGCTCTTAAGTCAAATCACAAAGGTTTGGAACATTGTGCTCATTGACCTTGATAGGATGGTGTGTTTGTGTATCTTCAGGAAATTATTCTGATTACTTCTTGTTAACTTGTTACCATCACCATGTACACTTAAAGGTGATGTAGTTGAATCAAACAGCAACTCTTTGAAAGTAGGAAATTGATTTCACATAAGTAGGTGCATTCTCAGTCCTGAATATTTATTCAATTGTGTGCAGAGTTACAAGAAATTGGTTTCCTATTTTTAAAAAATTGCTGACTGATTTTACTTTGTCACCTTTGTTGAGACTAGTTACTTAACACTTCCTCTACCAGCCTGTATCTATTTACATACTTGGAAATTATGGGACAGATATCAAGCTAGGTACCAATATGTATTTCAAATCTATTATATACTAGTTCTAATCATTTTCTCTTAACATTTTGTGTATTTTCATATGAAAACTATGAAGAGAAATAGAAGATCTAAAAATTTAAGCCCTTGTTTTGGCTTCAGTTGTAAAGTGTTTTATAAATCTGGCATAAACATGGTAAACTGTCAAAAGTTGCCCATTATCAGCTCCTCTTTAGGGAAAATTGACTGGTACACAAAGGGTTTAACAGATATGCCCAAGCCTGAATCACTGTAAAGTCATAAAAACAGAGCCTCACTGGATTCCTTGAAAGTTTGCAGCAAACCTAGAGCTTTTAACGTCTGATATTTTGAAATTAAGAAAAACACATTCAACACAATCATATTTTCTTTAAGGATTACAAAACTAAAGAACAAAGCCCTGTTTCTTTGATATGAAGCAAGCTGATATAGGCTTGAAAACTGCCTGTGGTGAAGTTTCAACGTGTGAAATAATTGTTTTCGTGCAGCTTCTCTGAACTCATTTTACAACCTTTGTAACAAAGATCTTAACTCTTTGACCCCAACACTTTCAACCATAGCTCACCAGCTGATGGAGCTAGAGAGTTGTATAAAGCCTCAAGAAATCTGGTTAGACTAGTACCTTTGATCAAAAAAATTGAGGTTTTGGATTTGAGGTTGTTCGGAGGGTGACATAAATAAGTGAGAGGACAGGTTTAGGCTTGTTTGGCCAGGGCTCCCATCCCCTGGTAATTCTTTATTGTTTTTATAATGAAACTATGCTAAAATCTGCACCTTTTAAGTCCTTAATTGGCTTTCTAGTATTTGTGGTTGGCAAGTTATGACAAAAAATATTTAATGAATTAATCGAATTCCCTAGGGTAGTAGTCCCAAAACTTTATAGATGCTGGGCCAAATTTGTGATCTAATCAGCATCCACGGGCCAGACTATTTTGTGTATTAAAGAAAGAAACTACAGGCATAACATTAATCACGTTTGTGTATATTGCTATTTATTTTGTTTGCTTGGCAACATTTTGCAATGTGACTTATGAAACTGCTTCTTTTGTTGCATAATAGTTGTAATATTTGGTTCCATGCTTTATGCTGCAATACGGAGAGTATCGTGCGCATATGCATCTGAAATTCTTTTTACAACTGCTAGATAACGCTTACCCTTCAAGCTCCAAATGCCTACTACAATTTACAGATTTCACAGCACTTATGCAAGCTAATGTAGAGTCTACAGCAGTCCAGGCACAAGGGCTGGAACCAGCTGATATTTTTGACGGGAAGGGGAAAAATGATTTAAACTTGATGTTGTACGTAACAACTAAACATGCTTTTGAAAAAAGTTTTGGGTGGGGGCAATTGCCTGGTTGCCCCCTCCTGGTTGCGGGCCTGCTAGGCAACAAGCGCATGCACAATATTAGGGTGCTGTTGCACAATAAAGACCTTTACAGGGTGGGTTAACCTGCGTGGGTTGCAGGTGCCTGCATTTTGTTGATCCAATGCATGTGAACTTGACATGAGCAAGAAAGGCTACAGAGAGCTTGCGATACAAAGCTGTAGCAACATTCTCCAGTGGTGGCGAGACCACAGATAATAGTTTCCAGCTCTCAGTGATCTTGCAAGGAATACATTCTGGGTGATGACAACTAGCACTGCTAGTGAGTGAGTGTTTTGTGTGGCTGGGCATGTGATCAATAGCAGAAGAGCAAATTTAAAGAGTTCGTCAGAGGACAACATACTCTTTTTCAACAGTGCTTCAAAGCTAAGAACCAGAGATGAGCAGACTATGAAAATTTTCAGTCCGAGTCCAGTCCTGATACGAAAAAATTGAATCCTATCCATTTCTGTTCCACCCATGAAAAACCATGTACTTTTTTAGGCTGTGTCTATTTTGCCTCGTGAAACAAAAGCATTGCTGGAGCTATTTTGCCTTTAGCCAAATACAATTGGTTGAAAGCAAAATAGCTCCAGCAGTGTTTTCGCTTCATGAGGAAAAACAGACACTACATTTTTTGGCATTTCCAAATTTATCAAATCTGTAAAATTGGATTACCACTGAACGTTTTCATATGGATGGAATCATCCCACAAAAACAACAAAATTTACTGGTCCGATTCAGTCCTGATCTGCCATTCTTCACAAAATGCAATCCAGTCCTGATCCGACCAAAAGTGGCTGTAGACCTGATCCAGTCAGATTTGGTCCTGGTCCACTCTCATCTCTGCTTAAAACGAAATGCTCAAGGTTGACAAAGAGGTTCCACATTTTTACTTTACAGTGCTTCTAAGGAGCTTCTGTTGGCTTTGAAATGAACCACTTAATAAATTTACACTAGCGATGAAACACAATCCAAGAGTTTTTAGTGATTTTCAGACGCACAATGGAAGATGCAGGTGTGGGGTGGAAGCAGTGCGGGTGGGGCTGGTGAGGATTGGTAGGGTGCGCGGGGTGGATGCAAGTTTGAAGTCGGTGGGTGCTTGTTAGAAATTTGCAGGTGTGGGAGCGTTGCCTCATTTCTTAAATTCCTGCAGCTGCAGGCCAAGTTGTGCAGGGTGGTAGCGGGCAAAAATTTTCAACCCGCGCAAGACTCTAGTTTGCCCCAACTTCCAATGGAAAAATCAGCTGTGATGTAACATTTGTCTGTTTTTACGTTTACTTGTGTGTGTTGTTCGCAAAGTAAAACATTACAAATGAATGCCCTAATAGGACCTAGGTCTTAACTAGACCACTTTTATTTCATACATTGCAAGTTGACTAAACTTTTTAAGTTGAACTTTTGATTAAAAGCGGAAAGGTTAGTTTATTTTGGTTTCTAAAGCTGATATCGAAATAAAATTCATAGTCACAGCAAATTATTTTTGGTTTTTGTGTAATTACACCTCATAATAATTAATTTACACAAAAATTTTACAATGCTAAACATTCCTAAGAAAGCTCACGGGCTGGGTTGGAACCCTTCGCAGGTCAGACTTTGGGGACCGCTGCCCTAGGGGATTATATTTCTTTGTTTGTTCTTTTAAAGGCCATAAGTTCCTAACCACAAACGTTAGAAGGCCAAACAACCAGCATTTGTATTTTTGATTTGTAATGTGTATTGCAGCTTTCAAGGACATGCTTTACATCAAGATTTTGCTAAATCTGCTATTCTTATTCAGCTGATAGCTGCCTAAAAACTGCTTCAATTACTTCAAATTATAATAGAAATAGACATGTGTACAAGATTAGATTTTTAATCATGTTCCTTTTCAGCTTTATATTATAACATATAAGGAATTGTATCCTTATTCCTAAATATAATTGTCTATATCAGTGGTCTTAAACCTTTTTTGTAAAATCGCCCCTTTGCAGAACGTTTACTTGGAAATCGCCCCCCTACCGGTAATTTTTGAGCTGTCTAAAAAGATTATTTTGTTTTGGAAATAATTCACTGCCAATGAAATATAAATGGGCAATCTAGTTAACACAAAACGAATGCAAATGCATTTGTAGAACAAATGTTATCATTTCCAAAAAAGCTCCTGGTTCCAATTAAGTAATGCGAACCATACGGTTGGTGTTTACCTGGAAGCTTTTTCAAAGCAGTTTGCAAGTTGCTCAGTTTTAAGTTGCATGGTTTTTCCCCAGTCTTGTTCATGTCAAAGCGATTGCGGTATTTGTTACGCATATGCAGTAGGCTGCTTGGCAGAAATCTTGCTCAGGAAAATACGTTGTTGGAAACACCAGTAATAATAGCTTCATTTCTTTCCAAAGCTCTGGATAACGCTCACTGCACTTGATCTCAAAAATTTACCATCCGTGTGTATGAAATACAACACGGGTTTCATCATCACTTTGGATGTCAATGAGACGTTCCTGGATGGTGGAATCTATTCGCTTATGCTAGCTAGCTGGAAAAAGTATTTCACCCAGTAACGCTCTTCGCAATTTAACTTGCAGAGTGATCTCCACAACAGAATGATTTCATAGCAAGCTTCAAACAGCAGGTAGCGAAAAGGATATTTTGGACTCCTTGGTTTAGCCAAGCTTGGGTGTTTGGGCGTACTTTAAGTTACTCCTTTCCTAGCCTACTGTTCTTGCTGTACTCTGCCATAAGTCAGATGAACACAGTACAGCTCTATCCACAGTACAGCAAAATACTCGAACTGACTGAAAAACACGATAAGCACATTTTATAACTTACGGCTAGCTGTAATTAGTTTCACTAGCCATTAATTGCTACGTAAATCATCTCACAACAGTCATATTTCCAGTATTTTTGCAGCTAGGTACATCGTTTTACTCAAGGTACTAATCAAAGATTATAAAACACACGATTACTGAACGTGACATTTTTTGCCTACGGAACAATGGTTTGGTAATGCTCTACCGAAAATCATGAAGACATGTTTCAAAGCAATTTTTCAAATAATAACACATAGGATTGGAGGGATTTGTGACAACTCATGATGAAAAATAATTAGGCTAAACTTGACGGCAGCCTGCATTTAATATTCAACATCGCCGCTAAAGTCGATGCGATTTAGCAATGTTGTGATTTTTGGACCATTTTCAGTACAGTGGAAACAGCTTAATAGAGCATCAGTTTATAGAGCAAGCCGCTTATTCGAGCAGTTTCAGCTGGAAAAAAAAACGATCCCATCTTTTTCCTCTTATCAATTCTTCACTTATTAGAGCAGGCACACCGCTTATTAGAGCAGTTAGACGTGTAGCAGCACCATAGCTTGCATGCAGTTAGCACGTGAGAAATCCATAAAATGCAGAAAGTTGACGCATAGAAGTCAAGCAACCAAAAACGAAGTAAAACAATCAAAATTTGACCAGTTCTTTTGTGCTGAAGAGGGGCAGGAGTGAACAGTGTCCACCACAACAGCTACTGTGCAATACATTATGACATAAATATACTGTCTTTTCTTTTTACAATACTGTGTACAGCGCTCACAACGAGAATAAAGTACAGTTCCCTGATATGGCAATGTGTATTGGTGAACCCCTAGTGTGAATGACACCCTATTTTTATTGCAAAAAGTTCTCATCGGATAAAAGAGCAACCATTTATTAGAGCAGGTTTTGCTATTCCTGAGGGTGCTCTATTAAGCGGTTTCCACTGTATCTTCAAAGAAGCTGAAAATTTTTCTCTTTAAAAATTGGAGTTTGGCCGATTGGGCATTTTCCGATAGCTATATCGGTATTGGTTGCTTTCAACCAATATTAATTTCAGTATGGTTAAGCTAATTAATAGATACTATACAAGAAACGTTCAAAACCCCGCGTGCTGATGTATATATATGCTGACAAACATTATTGCTTGCTGTGCTTTCTGTGACGTTGGTCATGCAACGATTGGGTTAACCAACCTAGCAAACTACTCAGCACAATGACTTCTTCACTCTTTTATCTCATTTTAAATATTAGACACAGCAAAATACCACACAATGCATGCATTCATAATCTTTGTGAGAACCGCAATGCTAGACTCCCAACCAGTGACAGTCTCAGTGGTATTGGATAGCCTAGTTGGTGCAGTGAAGCATTACACAGAATGATGTTAGTTTAATTATTACATCACCAGTCTGATATCATGTGATCTATAAACTGTTACGAAATATGGAGTCGAAAGTGCATCAAATCTTTTGATTCTAAAGTAACAAACTTGTTTTTTGGGAATCAATTCAAATTTTTAGTACGTTTTAACCTGCAGAAATCGCCCCCCAAATCTCGTAGATCACAAAATCACCCCCTCAGCGCATAAAATCGCCCATTGGGGGGCGTTTTCGCCCACGTTGAAGACCACTGGTCTATATCTATACACTGAATGAAAATACTGCTTCTACTTTCCTGGTCTACAAGGCTTTCGTTAGTTACTTTGTAGTACTTGACTATAGCTATTCACACAACTACAAGATGACAATGATAGATGTGTAAATTAAATGTACTGGAAGTCAGAAGTATGTTTGTTAAGTTTTTTCTTCTGATTTCTACTTGCAACATAATTGTTTATTTTAGAAGGTACAAGGTTTTTCAATGCACAATGTTATTATAAGTTTATAACTTACAGAGTGTGCCATACGATGGAAATAGTTTCATTTATTTATTTAGAGGGAGTTTGTGAGGTTAACATTCATTGTGATGTTTGCATAATGCTGTGAGTTAAGATTAAATTAGGCAAGTAAATGTCTATGCTGTGGCAGTTGCACAGTGGTTTACAAATCTTTTACCTCTAATCACTCTGCCCTAACTTTTGTCTTCGTAACAGTAAGTTGCATTTGGTGGTTTCCTGCAGATGCCCTTTCAAAATCGTATTTTTTTAAGGATTGGCAGGCCTTCATGCTGCACATGTTCCAGAACATTTGCATTATGGAATGGAGAACAGAAGTTACGGCAATCGTCAGTGTTCAATGCCAAGTCAGCTGTATCCTACACCTGAAGAAACTGCTCCCTCATTTGCTGTTTCTACACTTTCTGGTTATTCAATGATGTCTGATCCAAATGGAAATGCACCAGTTCGTCATTATGTGTCACAACCACAACAGCATCAGTGGGAACCTCAAGTTTGTTGCCATAATATGGGTCGTTCGGCATCTTACCCAAACGGATACTGTCATGACTGCCAAGTATATAAACACAGTCATCCTGCAACCCTTCAGTCGGATTTTAACAGAGCGTCTTCACTGAATAGCGATGGTCATAGATGTGCGTCAAATGGCCATTCCCATGAACGTAACAGGTGAGCCTGATTCTTTGAAAGATTGTTTTGTGTAATGAGGTGCGTATCTGGTGTCATGTGTTGTCAATGACAACGTATGGGATATTTATATGTTGGTTTTTAACATTTTAAACATGTGGTGCATAAGGTGGACGATGAGTGTCAGTTCGTTACAGGACAGCTGCTACTTTTTCATAAAATAATTTCAATGTATTTTCGAAATGTTACGCTTTCTGTTGAAAGGTAATACCTCTGCAGTATATGTATTAAATAACAGTCTTAAAAATGTGCTAATAATAACATGGTAGTGTTGCGATTGGAAATCTCGAGCGGTATATGCGCAAAGCTTCGCACTGTGGCAGCAAGCAACAATAGAGATCACATGCCATGATCACTCTGTTATTGCTTGTTCGCGCCACATATATGTATGGTGTTGTTCTTCACGCACATCCCATTCGTGGTGAATCACACAATCAATGCAACACCACTGGAGAGGTTGCAACAACATCCCCTCCTTTTTACAACGAACCACACCGATTGCACATTCTTTGTGTGAAGGCTGAACTCCGCACGACCTTCACATCCTGGTCACAGCACCATTTTGTTGATGTGTCTCTCACTCTAACACACAAGCACGAGCTGTGAATCTGATTCACGCTGTCCTATGCGATGATGAAGACATTACTCAGGCTCGCGGCTGTTAAAGACACGAAACAGGCAGGGGAGTTGAGAGGTGACACTGTACAATTTATTGCCTCAAGTTCTGCACTGGTTTTAATGATGCAAAATGGCAAGATCTATCGACCATTAACACAAACAGCAGCCTGTCCTTTATGACGATACAGTAGCAAACATACCACAGAAAACAGTTAATGGATCAGGCAGAAGACAACTTGCTCACGGCACTACTCACGAAAAGAGATCCAGTAAGGTTCTGCGAGATCGTAAATACATGCACAAAGGCGAGCAGAAAAACGCGTTCAATGAACGGCGTGAATATTGAGTCACGTGTTACGTAAAACGTTGTGTGAACATGTGAACAGTTTGTGCCCAGCTGGATGGCTCAATGAGCAGTCTATTACAAAGCACTGGTTCCAGTCCGTACGTACTTGTCCATATAGTTGGGCCACTGGCCGCAACAGTAGTATTCTTTGAAGAGCTCGACAGAAGTTTTTTTGGCCGATACCGCTGTTTTTCATTTTTCATTGCCGATAACCGATGCTGATACTGATATTTATGCATCACTCAAACCAAGGGTGAACACAAGGAGGGTTGGGGTTAAAAACCCCTTGTTCGTTTGATATGTTCCAAAAAGTTTGTTACCTGCGCAAACAAGATAAATTATTTTCACATACTTTTTGCTTGCTAATTTGTCGACTTAATGCAAAAATTGTGGTTATTAATGATCTGACGTAGTGATGAGTGTGTTTTACTCTCCTGTTTTAATGTTCAGTCTGATATTTTTGCAGTTATGAACTGCTGTCTCAGCGTTGAGTGTATTTTCCTCCGATATCCTACATTGGAGCACTGATAGTTCATGTTCAGTGCAATAACACATAAAATAAGGGGAATGTGCGTGTGGAAGAATGTGCACATTGTGTGGCTTGTGTCAACAAACTTCGCCAAAACTTTGGTTTGGAAACATAAATATGACGTCAAATTGTGACGTCACAAACAGCGCACACCAAATACAAATAACCACCATATGCCACTGAATGAAAATGCCCCCCCATGAAAATTTTCTGCATATGCCACTGACTCAAACTACAGCTGAAAGGCATTACAGTGCATCTTTGTCTTCAGGTCATATAAGCAAAAACATAATTAATTACACAAGTTACAATTATGAAAAAATTGATTGTGATTGTGAAACAAGCAGTGTCTATTTTGCCTCATGAGGCAAAATATACACTCCTGGAGTTATTTTGCCATCAGCCGATGATTGGCTGAACTGGTCACATGACAATCTTGGACAGCATGACTGTCTCAGTTGACTGTGACGTCTGTAAATAGCTCAGTCTGATAGACAAGTAATGTCATGGTTTCAATTCTAGCAAGCTGTTAGCTGCCTCTTGTTTGCATTGTGTGAACTGTAGGCTAAACCCTTGTCTCTTTTTACATATTGTATTTGTCACGTGACCACTTCAACCAACTGTGTTTGACTAAAGGTCAGATGTACTCTGATAGGATGGCTTTGTCTGTCGGGCGTACTGCAGTCCATAGCAATTTCTAGGACTCACAGTAGTGTAACTCTAAATCAACAAATGCACAATGCTAAACAGGCAAGCATATATTGCGTATATGTGAGCCTACTCCCTGTGTAGACATTTGTGCCTACGCTCAGATGACATAAGTGAAAAACAATGCGCGACGCATTAAAACCATCACTTCACTGTGATGAAGAACCGTTTAACATTGAATTCAGCGCAAAATCTGTGTCACTGCTCGCTATGACGTAGGAACTTTTTTGATGCACGCTGAATGTGGGGTTGCCTAGCCTAGAGTTTATTTCGAGAATGAAGTATTCTATTGTATAAATCTTTGTAACTTGCGATGAGTTTTATTAAGTTCATGTAACTTTTGCTGTGAGTTTTGAAGTTGCAGTGAATACTTTCAGTTGAGTAAGGCATAATTCCCAGTTTTAATTGTCGCAGTTGGTGTTGTGCTATGTTACACTACACTCTTGAGGTTGTTTACTTTCTATGACCTTGCTGTAGCCTTTCAACGTTTCACCTGTTAGCATTGCTTGAAGATGTAAGGACTGATGATTAGGGCAGCCAATTTTTTGACCTAAAAACTTAAAATTTTGACTTTATAATTTACAAATTTTGACTTTATTTTGACCTATAAATTTTCTGGGTTTGCAACAGCAAAATAGTTCAGCTTTAGGTGTTGAGGTTGACCCAGAAACATTCATACACTCTATGCTTCGAAATAACAAAAAATTTGGTTGTTTAACTTCGGGGGTGATATATTGATTAGCAGATTAATAACTACAGTAGAGTCAAACCTGAGAACATCATAAAGTTAAAACACTTCATGCATAATGCATTGAGCATTTACCAAACCAAGTAGCTTACTGTAAGACCACGTTTCTTGCCTTACCACCTTATCCTATATAATAGCCTATTCAATCGTCCAGTAGTGGGCAAAACAGCATGATTAGGTCAAAAATCGCAGCAAACCCACTGTTATTGCAGAATTGCAACAAAACTTGCAAAAGCATATCAAGATCTATTGTTGTAGTTTCAATAAAATATCGATGAAGAGAAAAAAACTGTGCTGCAAGAAAATTTGACCCAATGATAAATCTTGACCTGATGGTAAATTTTGACTTTTTTTGACCTAAGAACTTGGGATTCCCTCATGGTATGAGCGTGAAATTTGGTTTGTGGAAGTTTCATAAGCTTTAAAAAAGGCAGAAAAAATTTGGCTTTATTGACTTTGGTTGCCCTACTGATAATGCATACTTCGGTAAACAATTCACGGAGTTGCTGTAGATTCTCATTGCAAACAAAACGGTCACAATAATCGAAAACATTCTTTTATTTGACGTTTTTTTGATGATGATGCGTAGTTTTACGTGAAATCGATTTCCTATTAAAATTTTTGATTGATTCCTTGCATATTTCACCTGTTGAGTGAAGTTACTTGAATGCAGAGCAACAGCGTAACACTTATGATATATATCGGCGGAATTTTGCCGATCCGATACATCCGCAACATCGTTATATCGGCCGATATATATCGGCATCAGTGGCGTACGCAGAAAATTTTCATGGGGGATTTCATTCAGTGGCAGATGGTGGTCATTTTTATTTGGTGTGCGCTGTTTGTGACGTCACAATTTGACGTCATATTCATGTTTTCAAGCGAAGTTTGTTGACACAATAGGTATATTCTTCTACATACACTCCCCTTATTTTTGTAAAAAATCAAGCCCTATACACTCTCCTTATAATAACGTTTTTGTAAAATATCAAGCTCAGGTGGGGGGTTAGCCAACGCCCCCCCCCCTTGCGTACGCCCTTGATCGGCATGCCGATACATCGTTCGAGCTCTAATTCTTTGTATCAACTTTTGTATGCAGGAATTCAGACGGTGGACTTTCGTCGATGGCTAGGTTGCATCATTCCTTGCCTGAAAGTAATACGCCAAAACCAATGTCTCAAAACAAACGCCTTTCGTCTGAGTCAGACAATAGTTCAGAGTAAGATGTTTTTCAAGTTTGAGAAGTATTGATTGTACCGTAAAATCTCGCTTAAAAAGCAAGTAAGTTTTTGCCGATTCCGTCGGATAAGCACGCAAGGATTCTAAAAACATTTTAATCTGCTACCCCATCCTTAGCACTGAGTAGCACTACCCATCATGCACAATGTTCGTAAGACATAGCATCACGCCAGTAACGGATGCAGGTGTTTGGGGGGGCGTCAAATGGGGGGTGCCTAAAAGCTCTTCACCTGTTAAAAATACCTTAGATTTTCTGATGATGACAATTGCTGGGTATCACAGAAGAGTGGTTACTATTTCAAGGATGTTTTTGTTGTCAGTGTATGTGTTTTCTCAGAAAATCACCACAGTTTCAAAGCGCCTTGTAAAAGCTCCCATTTTTCACACGTTGCACAGTCATTAGGTGTTCTCAACACTCCGTTGTATCTACCAGGGACGTAACTGGGGGAAAAGGGGACCACAACCGGGCGCCGAAAAGTGTCAACAATGTTACAAGTACTTCAGTACATTTGCTTCCGAAAGACCTTAGGTTCGCACATGGGGGCGCCAAACCTGCTTCTTGCCTTCACGAGCGCCATCTAACCTCGTTACACCCCTGATATCTACAAAAAGTTTTTAAAAAGATATACCCTAAAATATGCTGCGCGCTAGTGTTTAACCTTTTTGTGGTTGTTCCTGCGAAGATCAGAAAAAACAAGGTCTGAACCGTATTTCCTGGTGAGAGTAGAATGGTTCTTCTTACGCTAACAAGTGACGACTCAAGTTCCAAGATAGAAGTCCAATAAACCGTTACATGACAATCACATTTCCAGGCGCATCGTGTGGAGAGAGAAGACAATTTTTGGACAATTTCTCAAAGCTATTGCCGTTCCAGAAATTGAGATGTAGAAGTTTTGGGTGGTGACGGCTCTAGGGGGCTTTGGGGGTTCAAGCCAAACCAACATGACTCCCGGGGAATTCCCAACAACGTAATAATTCTTAAAAAGTATTCGCAAGGCATCTCTCATGGGTTGGTCACTCTTCTTAACAACTATTTCCAACATTGGTGTTGGCGTGCTCAGCGACGCGAGAAGAGCATAAAATTAAGGGAAATGACTACCTGCACCTAACACGGAAGTAAACTGTGTCTCTGGCTTGGAGTCGTACTACCGTTTCGATTGTGATGGCAGCAATGATTCGAAGCTTACCAACCACGATTCATTAACCCCCAAGTTGTATGAACGAACCGAACATTAAGGATAAAAAACACTTCGCATGTAAGGGAAGCAGGAAGAGATATTGTGTTATTTTATTACTTTGGTGGCCGTTTGTCTGACTTAACGCCGGACGACTGATTGTCGGGCATTCCAAGTGTTTGTCCTGCGGTCGGAGGTTTCTTCGTCCTCCTTTCCAAACCTTGACAATATACATTATTATTTACTGTATAGGATAAGGTATATCCGTTAGTTTTTGCAGTCAATAACAAACAAGTAACTTTTAGTATGCAATGTTGCTTGTGGATAAGGTAGTAGTTCTCAATCCTTTTTAGTGATGTACCCTTTGGGCAATATCTTGTCTATGAAGTTCCCCTTGACTGTAATCATGAGCACAATAATTAGAAATGTGCCTATAAATAAATTATTGTACTTTTACGTTAACATTTCGTTGTGAAGACACTTCAAAAATTCGTGCATCCGCTGGAACACCTTTGCGTACCCCAATGGATACGCCGACCCCCAATTGAGAACCACTGGGATAGAGAATCATTGACCTATGGAAGCATTTACATCTAACAGTACTGATTCATTTGCAATGTTTTACCTTGGATGCAGATAATTTTGCTAATATTGAAAGCTTGAGCGAGAGAAAGCAGATAAGGCTGGTTGGTGTAGATTTCTCAGATGAAATTTTTATACAGTTTATGTGTAAGCTTTGTACATCAGTTTATGAAAAATCTGTCTGTTCGTTTGTTTTCAAGGAAAAAGTTCAAAAGTGAGGACGCAATGCCCTTTAAGCCCCAGTGACTCCCTGCGCATTTGAATTGTGTCACGTGAAAAAGTTAGAATTGGCAGTCTCAGCCCTCCTAAAAGAAATCTTAGATCCGCCCTTCGTTTGGGGTAACGGTGTAGCTCGAGCGAATGAATTGCTATTGTCATGATTTTTTTGGTTGTCATGTTGTAAACTCGACTCAACCGCAAAAAGCCGTTCATCTAATTCTAAGTATTGTGGAGGGGTGCAAGAAAAATTTTCAATCTACCACTAAAATCTAACTCAGCGGGTCATGTCTCTGGATAAACTTCCTGAATTTTCTGCGATTTGGAACATATGCCGGCTTTGGCGTCTGCAAGATTCGTTGCAAGAAGGGGCGGAATTTCATTGACATATGAACGGAAACTAATTTAAACAAGAAATCAAAATGCAAGGAAGGGCAAGTTAAAAAACGCAAAAAACACTAAGATAGCTTTACAATTTGCAGGATGCAATTTCAAGATTCAAGTAAAAAATGGTTCAGGTACTGTTCGATTGTACTCGTTTTGTACTTCCTTTTGAGTGTCACGAGTGGTCAGCCGTGCCCATGTCCACTGCGCTGGGACGTACTATTTTCGCTTTAAATGCTGCGTTGGTGGCGAGTCAGTGGTAACACCGTGAGTGAACCGTTTCCTTGCGCCCAGTCATAACGCCAAACACGAGGCAGAACAGGCCGCAAGTACCGTTTTACAATGTTTCGGTATGACCAGAACCGTCGCCAGCAAGTTTTCAGTGGGCATTATACGTTTGTTCAGGGTGGCTTGACATTCTGAAATTTGATAAAAACTCCACCGATTTATAGTGCTTCATGAATCAATTTGGAGGCCCCCCGTGGCGACAGGAGTGGGTATGACCTGACCTGGAACCCCTCCTACCAGCTTTAATGGCGTATGCTCAACCCACGGTACCATTTAATCAGGGGCAAAAATAGTGATAGATATTTTTATTCGTTTTTCTTCAAAATCTTAGGGTATAGATATTTTATCGGTTGTTTCGGGCTAATTCGAAAATCGAAATTGCTTAATATGTCGGAAATTAAAGCAACATTCTCATCTGAGCTTATTAATTCTTGACAAACGTCATGCGATGTCGATCGCCCCAGAAGTTTTAAACTTCCACACAAAAGGACCTTTTTAGAAATTGATGTATAAGAACTTTATCAGCTCGATGCGAATGATTTAAATGGACCAGTTGGGCGATTAATATTCATACCCAGTGGTTTGTCTGATTTCGGCCATTTCACAATACTCTTGAGCATCCATAAACCAAATTGGGTTTATGGCTTGAGACAATAGCTGCATCCCGTATCTTAAGTTTCGAAGTTCTGTAGAAAGAGTTTTGAACAGCATAAAAAGACTTACTCTAACTCCAGACTGCCCAGTTTTTTCCCCGGATGTATGTACTGTATATACATTCTTTTGAAAATAAATAACAGTATACAGAGGTTGGACTTCCACGTAATAAATATACAGATATTGCAAATTTTCCAATCACTGCATATTTTGGTGTTTTATCTTGCTTTCAAAACAAATGAATTTAACTGTTTCAAAGCTTAACGGCGTTATTTTTCTGAAGTTTGTCTTCAAGCAACTTCAGAATTTTACATTAACACAAAATCACGTAACTTTTAGATTTTTGGGCATCATTAGTGCAGCATAGAGTTGGAACCTGCGCAATGGCCACTACCTAGAAGTGGTTATTTGCCAGCCATGTCGAGTGGCATGACAACGTAGCTCAACGTCCTTGTACACTTTACAGAGTGCTCAAACTGCCGGAGCTATGAGCGCAGTAACTGAAAATGCTATACGTTCCCATCTACAGTTGATTGGAAATATCCCATTAAGCATAGTCGCGGTCGTACTTTAATGCAGCGATGTTCTACTGTTTATTATGTACCTGTGTGGTACTTGGACTGCCGTACCGCAAATATTTTTTCAGTAAGAATGCCTCTATATGCGAACTTGAAAAGGCTGTACTCATGTAGCTTCAAAACCGCTGCTTAATTCTAAATTTCCCACAGTCATCCAATAATTCTTTTGTGAACACGAGCAAGATGAAGTATGTTGTTTTTTAAGATACAGGGTGACACAAAAAAAACGGTCATCACCAAAAATCGAATAACTTCCAAATTTTCATCTAGATTGACACAAAACTTCAGCTACGTTAGGTCAAGCCTGTGTAGCAGACATCTCCAAAATTTCAAGTCTGCACTACAAAAACTGTTTGTTTCACTGGCGCTCAAAAACTGTGCTCCAAATGAGCTCCCCGGCGCTGCAGGCACATTTGGATCCGGCGGGCAAAGTTCTCGATGACCCTCCCGCATTCCTCCCTTGGGATCGCTCTTATTGCTGCTGTGATTGCTTCCTTCAGGTCAGGGATAGTCTGGGGGTTGTTGCCATACACCCTGTCCTTAAGCTATCCCCACATAAAAACCTGGGGCTTTCAAGTCCGGTGAATGCGGCGACCACTGCGGGTCACACTGCGGCTGAAAACCAGACATTGTCAAGAAAGTCTGGCACAGCGTCAATCTTGTCGCAAAACCACTGGCACATGATCACTCGCTTCCTCATGTCGTCAGGTGTAAGCTTTGTTTAATCTGTATCCTGCAAGGATACATGTGGAGATCTGCGATCAAAATTCTCCGCACGGACTCCCGGTTGATTCCAAGTTCCTGACTTCGCCGACGCACAGACTTGCTTGGGCTGTGGACAACAAAGTCTCTGACAGCAGCAACGCAGTGTGGTGTCCTTGATGAATTCTGTCGTCCAGAGTGTGACTGTCTGTTAGTGTCTTCACGATTGAGGTTATGCACAGTCCCATGGGTTCTGAACTTGTTGACCCATCTGTAGATGGACAGGAAATTCACGACATCCGAACCGTTCTTTGAATTGCAATTGAGCTGCGTGGATAGACTTCTGCCGAAAATATGCCTCAACTATAAATATCTTTTGCTCAGTAATCCATGGCATCTCGAAGGTCAAATTTGGCTGACTCTTAGAACATTAATTCTCCTTGGTAAATATGGAAAATAAAAAGAATTGATTAATTATTTCAAAAGTTATTCAAGTTTAGGTGATGACCATTTTTTTGTGTCACCCTGTATTACGTTGTTGCTGTAGTATCGCCGTCAATGCAATTCTATATTGTAAGAACAAAAGTTATGATTATGGCATGTTTAACAATTTTGTGCACCTTGGGTATATGCTAATACGCCGAAGCACACTTCGAAAGAAGGAGCCGCGTGGTGAAGAACAAGTGAGATTTGCCCCTAAAGGACTATTTCCTTCAAACGTAGTGATAATAAAAACGATTAAAAGAGCATGCGCTCAGTAGCTACAGATCAGCCAGTCTAGAGTGAAGAGCTGTCAATGGATGTTTAAACGCTAGCATTGTTACTTTAAACTAATCATGATTTTGAATTGAGGTAAAAACCACTCATAATTTTTCCGGTGTCCTTTTATTTGTACAGCAACGCAAAAAAAGGAAAAACTTAATTTTCAATCTGCTAAAACTATTCTTTTAAGGACTGTGTCCAATTACAGTCAACAATGTGAGGCACCATTTACACGATCTCCCCAAAATGAAATACATAGCTTTGACTGTATTTTGCGCTCTTAGCTGTGTTACCCTGAGGTATGACATCAGATCAAGTGTCGGTTTGACATCATCAGGTACCTCAGAATTTAAGAGAAAACATGTTGCAAGCTTTATCAACTCACTACTGCGAAAGTTGATGCAGCTCAATGCTGAAGCAGACATACTTTATTTCTGATGCGTCATACTGAAATGTATTTCTACGAAATCCACCTCGTCTCTTTCTCAGCCAGTCGCGGAGAATGTAAATGCTGAAGCAATAAGAACAATTTATATGATGGACGAACGCATTGCGTTCCACTTTCATTTCTAGAAAAACGTTTTTTTGTAGAGTAATACTTTTTCGAAATCAATGCACTAGTTGTAACAAGGATGTTTGTGGCAAATCAGCCAAACAGTAAGTCAGTTCCTGGATGGTCTAGGAAACTGTTGTTCGCTGCAAGCAGCATTGGCGGAATCCTTCAAGCAAAAAATTGAAGCAAATAAAACTTGTCAATTAAAAATTTGTCGAAACTAACATGTTTCACTTCATACGTACAAACAGTTCGGTGTTTCACCACCACCGACTTACGGTTTAAAATTTAGTTTTTATGTTAGTTACAGCTTCACGACGATGAACCCCACATATGAAAATCCGGATGAATCTACACATGGCGACAGGTCGAATCAGACGAGACATCCTGGTACTCCGCCTGCAAACAGAAATGCTCACAGTGATCGGGTTAGCATACGCTTGTTCTTTGTTGTTTTAAGTGCAGTAATGTGTTGTGTACCAATTTTTACGGGATTGTGTTACGTGCCGTAATATCGATATTTTGGTAAAGACAATCATTCACTTCGACGGTAGGCATATGAAACAGTTTAAAATATAGTAAGGGTTTTAGAAAAAATAATGCAATTTACCAGTGATTACAGCTGGGCCTGTATATGTGAGTGTTATTCATAGCTCGCTTTAAGAATTCCAACAGTGTGGTGTTTCAATTTCACGTGAACGTCTGATCAACTGGCTTCAACTTTACCTAAGTTATTGTTGAAAATTTTTTATTGCGTAAAATAATGCGGATGAATTATGCGAATAAAAGCATTTTGACCACCCCGTTTAATCAAACTGAAGACGTGTACACGTTGCCTGTTCGACGTTACATACCATCGGAGGGTTTTCTACATTATGAGCAAGGGATGTCCTTCTGCGAGTATTAACAACTAAATGGACTATTGTAACTCTTGTGCTTTAAATCCAGCGCTCACTCGCATTGACCTCTTCATTTATCTGGGTGACACCACCAACTACAGTATCGCAATATGATCCAGTTTGAATCATATTGGACCGTGCTAGTTTTTTCTGCCAGCTTCGACACCTTGCCTTCTCACTGATAGAATATGGTTGTTGTTGTCATTGGCTACGTGATCCGTTTTCAGTGAAACAAAAAGTCCTTTGCTGCACTGTTGTGATCGTCGTTTACTGCGTTTCGCTGTTCATGTTTTCATTTGAAACTGATTTTTGTTAGGAACAACCACCTGGAAACAACCACGTCGTTCCAAGAACGTCATCTACTCATCCATTTCCACCCAACTCTAACAGTAGTGGAAGAACATCCTCTCAAAGACCCGAAGCAAAGGCATCAGGTTAATTGTTTGAACACAGTCATGGCCGAGATTTGTTGACATTCCTTTTTACTGTTGCCGCCCGAGCGTCGAAATCGCGAAAACCACACTTGAATCAGTTGACACGCAGTGGCGATTCTAAGGGGGGGGGGGCTGGATAGGCCTTGGCTCCCCCAGATTTTTGCTTAACCCCCCGTTTGGCCCCCCAGTTTTTTTCTTTAATTTACCGTTCAAGTTTGTTTGGTTGACATATGCAGGGTTGCCAAATGCGTTTTGTAAAAATACCGGCCATTTTGTCAACAGTGCCAGATCTTAGCTGTGTCGTAATTTGTAAGCAGCACAGGGAAAACAGAGACAATCAGTATTGTCACCCTATCCACGCTGCACACTCGTAAATAGTAGTTGCAAAACATTGTTTTGGTTGCACCACAATCACAAAATGTCCATAAGCTGCCACAAAAACGGATTAGTCAGTATAGTCACCAAACCGTTGGAAGATGGTTTATATTTATGTACTTAGTAATAAGAATATTTTGAAACTAGTTGGCTATCAACAGCCTACTTGTCTCTGTGTCATGATGGAATTCGTGGTTGGAACCATTTCACTTTCATGTGAATTGAGTTCGCTTTCATGTGAATTGAGTTCGCTTTCTAAAGCTGCTTTCGTTCATGTGAGGCCGGCAGAATTGTGAACGGAAAACGGTATTTCTATTTACATGTGCAGTGCTATGGAAGTTGCATTATTAGCGCAGAATTTTTGGCATAGCAGTACACGTGTGTGATTGCATCTACAGTGGCGTTTAGGTGTTTCTAGTGAATAATAACGCTAGTTCATCTTTTTAATGATATTCACAAGCCTATACTGGGTTTGATAGGGTTAATCATAGCAACTTAATCTTCAAAACAATGAAACATCACCATGCAAGATAGATATTTATGTTGCCCCCCCTACTTTTTCCTTGGCTCCGCAGTGGCCCCCCACTTTTTTCATTCTAGAATCGCCACTGTTGACACGACGTACATTGCAGAAGTTTATCTCCATTCTTAGGTTAAACTATTGATTGTGACTTTGTCACGAGTCCGTAATAAATCTGAAAGAACTTTATTTATCTGCTACGCTTGCGTTACTGTTGTGCAGTTTCTATGTAGGCTTACTTTGTTTGGAATGCGTTGAAACTATTTCCATGTGTTTTTGGACCAGTTTTCATTACCTACGCGAACGAAGTCGATGATCCCAACGACCAACACATCCGCACGGTCGTGCAGATATCGCAAACCCTGCGAAAGAACAGCATAGACATCAGCGTAGATATGCTGGAGGAGCAAGTGCAATCACTGAGCGTTTCGGATTGGCTGGAGGAGAAACTGACAAGTGTAGGTCTATATCTGTGTCGGAGGAAAAACAGTATTGCTGCATTGGTGTTATTGACTATATGTACGTCGGCTCTGTTCGTAGAAAAACATGCAAGTTTTCTCGGTGGTGGCCGTTGGCGTCTAACCAGTGATTAACGTCTAACCAGTGATTAACTCTAACCAGTGATTAACATAGTTACGGGCAAGATTATTTCGTTGCATGAAAACTTGCCGATTGGTAAGACTCAGAATTTTGTGTGTAGATTTTCGTGTGGGGCTAGAGATCGTAAAATGTGCGCACCATTTCAAGACCACCGTCAACATGGTCATTCGAGGAAGTTGCCGTCGCGTCAATCGCGCTTTTGTTTTCCAGTGCACTTTCGTGCTCATTTGCATCAGCCCGAGTTACCGGAAAATGGTGGAAGAAGAATGCGAAACGTCGTCCATCGATCGACGCACGAAAGAACGGAGCCTCCACACCAAGTACATTTACCGCCGTCTCCACACAGAGTACATCAACCAAGGATCGAAAAATTTTCGATACATTCCTGTCCTGATGAGCGGCGCAGACGAGGTGAGTCTTCGATCTCTGCTTACGTCGCCAGATTGTTTGTGCGGTTTGTTTACGTAAGTTATTTCTGAATTTCATACCGGTGCTGCATGTTGACTAACCCGCAAGCATCTGTCGAGTTGAACTCGTTAGCTTACCAAGTTAAATGAATATTTGATTGTTTTTGTTATAGCTCACTTCGCATAAATCTTCTTCCAAGTGAAAGCAAAACAAGTGTCACTGTTATGTATTTAACGCTGAACAGATAGTGAGGTGTTTTTTTTCGCTGGAACATTTCGGCCATTTTTTTGACATTTTGGGTCACTGTGACATTTCGGTCATTTGTCTCACAGTTGCATATAAAATTCGCCGTAACAGTGATCATTAGCGTTTGATTTCAGACATTCTGACCGAAATGACTGTTTTTTCTCGGTTATTTCAAAAAATTTCTGTCTATGACCGAAAAAAAAGCAGGTGGGGGCGTCATAGTTATCGTATTAAAGCTCTGAACATGTTAATCTTGCATTTTTGCTACGCTTCAGGTAACCAGTGGTGCGACAGATTCCAACCTCCAGATAGGCTTGTACAGTCATCTAAAATACGCAAGCGTTGATATTATTTTCATCCCAGTTTTTCTGCATTCGTCATCTTACTGTTTAAACCAGAGGCGGGGAATCTGCCCGCCCGCGGGGAAAATGCGGCCCTCATGAACATTTAATATGCCCCGCATCAGAAGTGTCGTTACCAAGTTAGAACACAACTCCGCGTCCAAATTTAACTCCATGACAAGTAAACACGTAGACAGTAAGTTCAAGTATTCTCGCTCCTTAAACACACAGGAGTTTTCTCTCCTAATTTCCTTTTGAAGATTAAGATAGAATTTTAAGATAAAATTATTTTTTGCGGCCCGCCAGCGATATTCCACAATTAATGCGGCCTGTGATAGTAAATAGGTTCCCCATCCCTGGATTAAACAGAGCAAAGTGCAACACGAAAGTGTGTGATATTTTCTGATACAGCTAAATCATTTCACAAAAAAGGACCTTTTCGGGAGTGTATCTTTGCACGCTCCTGCAAAAGGACATGTGGGTGAATGTTTTTTTTCATTTCCTAAGGACTCCACCAATGCGACATGCGGTATAACATACCTCATATTGGAAGCTTTATTTCTCAACAGCCTGAAAAATTTTCTCCTTAGAATTTTCATCAAAATGAGCTTATTTTCTTTTTAAAGGCACCTTTTTTAGAAGAACGTAGTTCTAGCACTAAATTATTTACTTAAGACAAGGTACCACTTAATTTACTCTTGGGTGATTGGTTGCCTAATTTGTTCCGTTACGTAGCATCGTAAGGAACTTTGGCCTACGTTGAGCTGAGTTGTGGTTGACTGGTCTCTGCATATAAAACTTCTTGTCGAGATAAATTTGTAATTTCCTCGTACTTGGAAAATCCAACACACACTCATTGAAAGCTCTCTTAATTCGAAACATGTCTTCAGTTCGATTTATGTCGCAGTTCGCTGCAGGAGAGGCAGGTGGGTTCCATGTGCTTGTAGGCGGGCGCGTATGCAGCGCCAACTGCATCGGCGTCTTGTTTTTTGATACTTCTGCCCCTGGAGTTTTAGCATCACCAGCTGCTGTTTCAAATTGGAGCTGTTTGATTTTTAACTTCATTGAACACCAAGCAATTTTATCGCAATTCTCTCATCTCTCAAACATTATTGTGTTGTCTCGTCTCGTCTTTGATGTCTCAATGAAAATAATCTACTTATGTTTCTCAGTGGCCTTCTATTAATCCGCGTGGTCTGAGTTCTTCATAACTGTAAACGTATGTGCTGCTCAACAACACAAGCCCTGCCGCGTGTACTGGTGTAACGCTTTGAACTTCATTTAATCAACCTTTGTGAACGTTGAAACAGTTGTTTTCGCAACGTCCTTAATGGCTTTATTTAAATCATTGTTTGTTTTGTTGTTGCTGTATTGTTGTGAACTATGATCCTAACTTGTCTTTCGGATGTGATGACGTTTTTTATATACATTTGCATATTGCTGTCGGTCGTTGTTTGTATCATGATGATTTGAAACTTCATATCTGCAGTCTGGCTGCTATCTTTTCACTCATGGATTGTCTTCTGCTGAATCCTCGCTTCAAGATGTTTTTTATTTTTACTTTTCGCGATGTGAAGCTAACATGATGAGAAGACTCGTTATGAAGAAAAGTTCACAAATACCTGTTGCTCTCCATACATTAAACCGCCGCAGGTTCTCTAATTTCTGTGCTTAATTATCTGTGCGGGACTTCGCGTTGAAGTTTTCTACCTTAACTTCCATCACGTCCTGTTTCGGTGTTCTCGCAACGTCTAACAAACTTGTCTGAACAAAACTCAATCTTCTGCACTGATTCATTTGAAAGGTTTATATTTCGTTCGTGCCACCCATTCATTGGCTGCTTATAACTTCTGTCACCCTGTGCAGCAATTTCTTACAAAAAATTCAGCTGAACCACTATTCTTTTTCGGCGATGACTTGTACACTCACGTACTGTTGTTTTCAACCAGTGTGGTCCGTTTGGAGTCTGTTGACTTACTCACGGTCACTGATAAGTTACTTTATTTATTGTTTGCCATATACGTTGTTGTTGTTTCAAGTGAACTTTCTCCCAAGTCAGCATTCCTGCATGTTGTGATGCAAACCGCGACTGTCCTAAAGCCTTTGGTTGGAATTCTGAGTTTTCCTTTTCGCTGAGACATTTCGGTCATTTGTCCGAAATCGCTTAAAAACTTCAGTACTTTTTTCGTTTTCGGATATTTTCCTATGACTGAAATAAGCATTATGACAGAATTGACTTTTTAGTCAATTTTTAAACTAAAAATTTTTTTTAATTTTTATTGATTTTTAAAACTAAAAAATTGAATTTTTTTTAATTTCAAAAAAATTTCGACCAATGACCGAAAAAACAGGTCGGGATAGCGTCAAAAGTATTACTCTCTCCACGCTAAACGATTTTTTCCAAGTTTAGCCCCAAATGTTGGATTGCTGATCGTGGAGGGCGAAGAGAAGCGCGAATCTTAGGGTCGGTGAATGCAAACTGAGTCGTGAGTTCGAAGTTATCTCGGTCTGATCACCGCACCCGTGACTTGCGCCGGATTGGTACCTGAACTTGGTCAGGGCGCCGGTGATAGTTCCCGCCTCTCGATCGAAAGGTTGGGTGTTCGATCCACGGCCACTGAGTCAATCGCCGTATCGCTCCATTGGCAAAGATCGTTCAACCCCAATCACCCCGACAAGAACCAATTTTCAGGCTTCGACCTGCCGCCGATTGCCGCCACCCAAACCATAAAAATGTAACACTAATAACTTTGGTCACTAGACAACTGTTGAGGTCAAGCGGGCCTCACATGCAGTGATGTGTCATGGAAAAGTAATTGCTTTGTCAAGAAAACTGACCGAAGCCTTCCGCTGGCCTTTTCGTAGTCTCTATTTTTAGTTCGCCGCTACTAGTCATTCCAGAAAAAAATGTGTGTTATAAATCGCGAGTTCACAAATGTAGACGAGTTACGCGTACATTTGAAAAAAAAAACAGATCCAGTGGTGTTCAGAAAAAATGCGTCTCTAGGCAGTTTATGTTGGCGTCTCGTTACAAAGCGCAATTGTTGTTGTCTTAGTTTTTGAGACAGTTTTTTTCTTAAAGCTCAGATGTTGGTTTGAAAGAAAACTTTCTGAGCAGCTCTGAAACAGTTTTCTACGAGGTTTATTTTGTGTTTGAGCCCCAGCTATACATCATTCCCTAATCACTCCTGTCAACAAACAAAAAGTAAGCTACTGTAAAACTTATAAAAATGCAACAGTCATGTTAGACACGCACCCACCACCAGGTTTCACACAGTAACATCGTTAAACAGGGAAAACTGAATTATTGTGTTGCAATCTTTTTGTTGTTGTAGAAACACATACCCACCTGGCTTCGAGACACCAAAGTATATCAATGGCCGGATGACTACGAGAACATTATTTTTCGGCTGTACCGGATAGAAAAATACGTGAAGCCTCCACTGGGCCAACCACCGAGGCACTCTGTAGAACAATACGGCACTTCCATGCCTGTGAGAAGTGACTCTTCCAGGAACAGAGGAAGAGTTTCACTGAAATCACTTATGAAATAGACGTAGCAAAGAAGTTCAATCGTTTTGCATGTGTGGTTACCGACCTGTGATTCGCGGAAAGGTTGTAGTGGGTGTCTTCGTACCTTTCATTTATTGGCATTCACGAATGCGGCGATCAACATAAAAAAGCGTGAATTAACAGGTGTTTTTTCGTTTGTTGCATGCTTTTTGTAAACAACGTCTTCATTGTGTGGGATTTCCGTCCTTTTTCGGAAAGCGTCTGTATTGCGTAATCGCTGCCGTTTTCACGCAATGTTTTTGTCACTTAGCGTGGTAAACATATGGCTTTGAATAATGAACCCTGCAGCTTGAAAATCGTCCTGGGATGGTCCGAGACCAGAACAGGTTGGAAACCACTGCTTCACATCTTGTGTGGACGATGACGCACTTTTTCCTGAAAATTTGTTGTAACCTGAAGTACGTTCCCTATACGCTTTGTTCGCTTTCTTCGTTAGATTTACATCGCGCTTTAAGCCCTCGCATTCTTCTACTTGTTCCAATGCTATTTGACACGATTATGCTGTAATGCGTTCTCCTTTGTCCTGCGTAAGACCTTTCAAATCCGGTAGCGTTTGCGCAAACAGCGTTGGTGCAGCTTTTTACTTGCTAAGAAAGTTTTCCGGTGATTTTTAAGAAATTACGCACTGTTTGGATTGCGTTTACCCGGCTTACTAAGTGCATTCCGGATTGGTATCAACGTTCACAGATATACTTGCGGTGCATGACACCTCACCAATGCCATGCTATGTTGGTTTAAAATCAGTGCTGCCAGATTGTCAATCAAGCAATGTGCCAAATCCATACAAAAATTTACACAATGAAGTCAAAATTTTAACGAAAACAAAGTAAAGATGTGTAAAATTGGGACAAACGAAATACCCAGTTCTTCAGATTTTTAACTGCGTTTTGTTCGTTTTGTACTAAAGCTTTTGCCTGTTGTTTCCAGTTAATTTTGATAGTACCTAGTTTTTTATTTGGAAAGAGTGAATCAATAACGTGTGAATCCAAGCATAACAAGAAGTTTAGCAACACTGTTACCTCGCGGCTAATATTTACGAAAAGTATTCTCGAAGATTATAAACTTTGTTCAAACCAAAACATTCTCCATGCTGCTTTGCAGTGGTCAGCTTCTTGTTCTAACAGTGTTTCCCGCAACAACTTTCAAAGCTGTAGCTGCGGTTTGATAAGTTGGTCGGTATTGAAGAAGGGCTGCATGTGTGGATTTTATCGGCATTGTCGAAACTAAAATCATTTTATGCTATTACGATACGTCACCATTGCAGCGGTTTTTAAAGGACCAATGATGTGACCAGTTCTAGAATGTTTGATCGAATCAACTTCTACTGCAACAAAGACTTCGTTACTTGGTCGCGTTGTTGTTCATACTAACGCATCATACATCCTTGTTATTGATAGACATAGTGAACTTATTCCTTATGTGCCCTGTGGTAAGACCAGGGGTGTTGTGGGGCGGGAACACGTGGGGAACGGCGTTCCCACACTTTTCGTGCACATTTTCACAGCAACCTGACTTGAAGATGTGTACTTTACTCAAGAGTTCTTGTGTGTAGCTCCAGACGTTGCATAAATGAACAAATGACAAGCTATCTCTTGGTTAGCCCTTAGCATAACTGATAATTGTGTAATTACTGATGGCTAGTGTTTTGGGTGAATTCCCACACTTCTTTTTCGCGTTCCCACACTTGTTTTTTTAGCACCACACCTCTGGGTAAGACGGCGTTGCTGGAAATTATCAAGAGTAGACGTACAGAAATTTATCAGTTTTTTTCTCACAGTGACTCACTTGACTTGCTGAAAAGTCAGCACTTTTGTTATTATGAAAGTCAAACGCATTTGCTGTAAACCTTTTTGTACGTTATTGCAGGCGTTGGCATGACTGCTGGAATAGTAAGTGGAAGAGTTTCCACCTATCAATTGAAAGGTTGTGTGTTCGATCGACGGCCGCTAAGTGAATTACAGTAGCACTTTTTCGGTAAGAAGCAGGTTTGTCGCCAATTACTGTCACCCAAAACGTTTAAAAATTGGCATAACTAGTGCAAAGGGCATCAGTCAACACTTAATGCATATGCATGTAATAAAGCTGTGACTTGGCTTGATGACAAATGTCAAGTTTTTGCCATATTGGGGAAGCTAGTTGTTCGTGGTTACAAATATCAAGACGTTGAAAAGTTAAGTGTAATCCATGTCAATCTGGCAACACTGATTGTTGCGTGACTCAAAGACTGAAATCGGCTTTATTTCTTTCAAGGAAGCTCTGACAAAACTCTAACTGCTTTGAAATAATGATTAAAAAACTTGAACGCAAAATGCAAGTGGTCAGCTGCACGTTACCGGACCCAGTAGCAAATAACCCAATAAAAATGAGTGCTTGCGCCGAGCACAGCACGGAAGTCACGCGTGTCGACGGAATTAGAATTGACTTAGATTATTAAACAGGGTATGTGATCGAGGGCGTAGATTTTTCTTTTGATATAATCCTGCAATGCCACATTGATTTATTTCAGCCTATCGCAATTAACCCCGTCAGATTCGAAGTTCTTAATTAACCTTGTATTTTGTTTTTTCGTGTGTTTTGACATTGGTTTTCATCGGATCAGTCGGTAAGTGAATAAATCGAAGGGCACTGGCTCTCATTTATGTACGCATCGCGCAGGACTCTCGATGCCAACTCATGCCATTTAGACAGTATACAAAAACTCTTCGGTGGAGTGCGGCTGTTAGAATTTATGAACCATTCTACAGAATGGATGATGCGTTTGCTTTGTGCGTGACTTAATTTTATCTGCGTCAATGCCACTCTCATATCACATGACTTGAGCGGTTGTTGACTGCATTTTTGGCAATTTACTCTTTTGTTGTGGTGTTGCTCACTGATTCGAAACTGAATGCCAACTGAGCAAAGCAGTTTCTGAATTCTTCTCTTGTTTCATTCGCGCCAATGACTTGCATCGTCCCTCATCCATTCAACTGCAATTTCCTTCTTTTCTGTGTTCATTACGTGATTTTTTCATTCTCTGAAATTACTTTTTTAACTGAAAATGTTTGGAACAAATTTATCGGGACGGACAGCAAAAAGACATGTCTTAACGTTTGATAGATTGCACCCGATCGTATTCCATCTTCGGCTTTTGTGTACACTAGTTTTTCTGCCTCGCTTGTAGATATTTGCTTAAATGCGCAATTTGTAGTGACCTAATTGCTGTAGCCAACTATGCCTGTGTTACTTGCGTTTTTCCCGTTTCCTCGATTTACTGCTGTGCAGCCGACCAGGTTATTATGCGCTCTCCAGAAAGCATTCCATTGTGTTTTTATCATATTGCCCAGTAGGGAACCACTAGAAGCCACTTAGCAAAGAATGGTGGATGAACGTGCTCATTAAACCCTATTACGCCGTAAGCTGTAAAAAGGCACTGTTGTGGGGTAGCAACATGGGGTTTTGTTTGCCTATTTGTAGCGAGTTTTTTTTTGTTAATGCGTTGGGTTGGATGCACTTAAGCATTATGCAAGCATTATGCATTATTGATGTAAAGTATGTAAAATAAACTGTTTCCTCATGATACATTCTGATGCGTAAGGTTGTATTGGGCACGATGAAGATTTATAAAGTTTCAACATTTAAAATATAAAACCAAGATCTATTTTACGCAGCGAAGAAGCACGGTAAAATTCGTATGATCAATAACAATGCAACAAAAATTCGGGGACAGTAGTTAAATTATGTTCACAGCAAACAGCACGCAGCGACTGCTTACCGAAGCCAGAAAGAACTGTAATGCACTAGCAGTGTATTAGAATTAACTGACATGCCGCCGTAAAGAGCACTCGGAACAGCTGCATCAACGCTGCTGATTGAAAGTGCACGTATGCACTTTCAAAGAAATTGGTTGGCTTTGTAACAAAGATGCTTTTGATTTCCACATATGGGAAAAGAAACTCAAGACGGGAATACTGCACAATATCTTCGCGCTTGACACCAAGCGTTACTTCGATATCATAACGATATAGTGCAAGCCGATTGTTTCGTATAACAGGCCGCGCTTATGCATGCACGCGCGGTAAGGTTTATTTGGCACCAGCTTTCAAACCACGAAGAAAGTCGTTGAATTTGCGCCAGGTCTGAGCAGAACTAACGGAATGCTTGAATCACCGGTTTCAGATTGGTTTATAGAGCAGGGTTGTCACAAACTTCTTCTTGTATCGATGGGTTGCGCTGAGAGCCATCACCCCGTCTTTTATGGACAACGCATACATGTGGTTTAGCATAACGTGTTGCGGCTCAGGTAGTAGCGAAGGTTCGTACTGTAAAAAAATAGCAACGACAAAGTAAAAATCATTGAACATAAGTTGTCAAAAATCTTTATGTTACTGACATTGCACATACCTAACTGGCAAAGACATGCGCATTTTCAGTAAACCACGAAAACATTAAAGAGATATACCTTCGAAGAGCTGCGCAACGTCGCGTACAAAGTTGTGGTATGCCAAAAGCGAATGAAACACTCGATTTTACTTGCTTGAAGATAAAAACAATCGACCTCAAAGCAGCTTAAGCTGCAGTTGGACAGGTTTCTAAGCAATGGTCAAAAAGCTTTAAAGAATTCTAAGCTGTTACCAAACGCCGGTTTTCTTAGCAGTGGATAGTTTATGAGGTTCCAGGTAGGTCAGGCTTTTAACTTTGCAAATTTATTGCTCGTAGTAATTAGCCACAGTTCGTGTGTGTTTCTTTCTGTACTTGTTTGCAAGTGCCAACATTTCGCCTATAAGGTTTGTCTTACGGTTTCACAAGACTGAAGATGCGTTTAAAAACGCGTAACTAGTTACCTTGTGAAATAAACTGTGTTTGATTTACTTGTTGCTATCTTTGTGGCTTACAACTGTGGAAAAATAGATACATGCAAGTTTTAATCATCGCAGAAGTATGAAAGGAGAAAAATGCAGGCAGACTCCTCACGAGCTTGCCGCCAGGCTAAAGTTTGTTTCGCTGATTTATGTTAGTCATTCATGGTTCAGACACAATGGCGGTTAGCAATAGTACGTTGGATCGAGGAAACAGTTTACAATATCAACAATTATGACTTACCGACATGTCAATATCTTGGTTAAGAAGCACTTTATTAAGAAGATGAGGAGGTAAGGATGGAGGATGAAGGTTCGAGTCTTCCAACAGACTTCTAGGCACATCCTGATTATAACCTCCCGTAGAGGAAAGAAAATCTGTGAGTACAATAAATCACAAGGTGTTGCAAAATGAAAGTTTCAGTATAGTCGTTCTGTATTCCCTTTGGAGGATCACGAGTGGTCTGCATGCTCCCATCTCCGTTTGCTCTACACAGGGGGCAACGCGGCTGGTTTCACAGTTAATGCTACCTGGGTAGTCAGTGACAGCACTATCGCTTGCATTCATCCATTAATGCCTCAAGCACGAGGCTGGACGGCCAGCAAGTACCGCTTTTCAAGTCATTCGCTAAACTCGGACAGGATTGATTTCCGCTTGAGTAGAGCGTTTTCAATCGACCAACCAGCGCGGTGCTTATGCTAGAAATTATTACTTCCATACAAAACCTCAGCTCGTTATCTTTATTCAATGACCAGGCTTATTCAGTTCTTGTAGCTGCTTGCACAAATTTTTTATTAAGAAATCACCAACTGATAGTAATGGCAAATTACAAAAACCTGAAGTAACATCTATCGTACCTTTAACAACGCTGTTGCCGGTCGAATCATAAGCTAAGGCTTCGAAGACTTCAAAATCCGATTTTTTCACTTCAAGTACATTGTTAACAGTGCCCAATTCATTTTCTTTCACCGGCTGAAAAAGAACACATTGTTTGCTGGAAGCAACAAGAAAAAGCAATAAAATTACCACCACCTCCCTCGCAAAACTACCACCTCTTCAGGGTCAATTTTCCACTCCCCATCGACGTGAAACTTGTACTCATGGACACCAGCAGGCAATTCAACAACAGCAACGAAATCATCATGACTTTTATTCAAGCGAAGCTTCTTTTGCCATTTGTCATATGATCCTGACACATAAACCTGCAAAACACCAATATTTACGACTACCTGGCAACGATACTATAAACTTGAACTTCAAGCTTTGCTGTTTAAATTTATCTCCCTGGAAAAAACGACTACATCAAACAAGTTTCAAATATTACGCAAACGTAAAACTTCATTAGCCTTGGTACACGAAAAACGGAAGTGCTGAATAGCCTTATAATAAATATCACGGCCAAAGCAAACGATACAACTGACATCTTGCAAACGTTTCGATAACTACTGTTATCATCCTCAGTGCATAGCAAAAGAACTGCAGTGATGTTGCTGCAGGTTCTTCATTAGCCTAATTACAAGTCTAAGAATAGTATTTGTGTAAGTTTCCCCTTTCTATCCATTCAAAAATGGTTAATTACATGTATTTAGCATATACTGTAATTAAATGTATTTACACCCACACAACAAGCACAGGTGCATGTATACTCTTGTTGCAAACAAAGTAACTGCAAAGAAAAAAGCGAAGTAAGGCTTGGTGGATACAAACAAATATGTAATATATGAAAATATTGATTTTGGGAGTTGAGGCTATGTTATTTGAAGGTCGAATCATCCTTCAACTTCGTTCTTAAAGTAGGAAGGTAGTACTCACCTACAATTCTCTAGTTCTTACACCCCTGGTAGTAAATGAGAAAATTATGCAATTTCGATCATAAAGCTGCACTACACTAAAGCCCTGCACACAGCAAAATGGATATATTATTAGCAAGAAAATCATAAGGTGGTGCACGAAGCTGTATGTAGGTTCTTGAAGCTGCGTTCATATAAACGACAAGATCTCCGAGTGGTTTCCTGTCAATGGCGGCATAACGCATAACGCTTACGACCTCTTTAACTCTGATCATCTGATGTGCCCCATCTGCGCGCAAATTCCAGCAGTTTCCTTTGGCGAATCCCTTCTTGCGGACTTTGAATATGCCGATGAAACCACCTTGCTCTCCTTCAACACCCGCCTCACTCTAGCGCTCACAATCCAAGCCGACGCACGATGCCGAATGCGCTGACCCGTTTTCACTGGTTATTAGTGGCAACTCGTCAGAGTTTGTGACCTCATTCGTTTACCTGGTATCGACATTAACAAACAATGGCGGCCTGATGCCTGAAATTGATCGAAGAATCAAATGTCGAGCAAACTCTCCACAACCCCCGCTGTGGCGCTAGCAAGCTATTTCCTGCGCTACAAAGTTGCGCAAAAGCAATGCAGCAGTTTTGTCTGTGTTGTTATGTGGTGCTGAGACATGGCCTCTCGTCAAGAACCTCTTCTCCCGGCTGGACGGACTGGATAGCATGTCATTGATCCACACTCAATATCCATTAGGAGGAGTTTACCTCTAACGCAACAAACGTTCCGTCACGCACTAAATCGCTGCGTCATGCCCCGCAGATCGTCAAGCTCGGTGGTACGGACATGCCCTCCGTTGCAGCACCCATCCAGCGTTGTACACGACTTTGATCCCATTGGGTCTTGCTGGAAGCTGGAATGACATGATCAGTGACGACCTTCATGAACTGGATACCAACCAGTATGAGGACCCCCATCTTGCTCAGGACCGTGCAACATGACAGGTTCCTATGAATCTGGTTGGTTATACACATGTTACCATAAGGGACACCCTGCACAGTCTGGTTTCATTTTTTAAAATATGACATTAGAACACATATTAACCACTCTTTTTCCACTTGAGCTACAACACAAAAGCTTAACTTTACACTCTAAGCCAGTGGTTCTCAAAGTGGTCGATATCGACCCCCAGGGGTCAATTGGACCATCCGAGGGGTCGATAAGTATTCAGGGGGTCGAATGGGGGTCACTGAATGGCCAGGGGGTCTATGAATAACTGCTGGGTCTACTGGAGCACTGAAACCTCCAATTCAAAATTATAGTTAATTGGGCAAGGAATGCAAACGGCGTTTTTCAACAAATCAAACAAAATTAAGAGGGAGCTGATCAAATCTCAGCTACAGTAGTTTAAAAGAACATTCGATTCGAATAGTTTTTTATTAAATCATTCAATGGGATGACATTATGAAAGCTGTTTTGTTTGTTACGTCAAAAACATTATTGTAGTGCATATGTCGCAGTTCGGCAGTTGTTAAACTGGTAGTACAGCGGTAGGCACTGGTGCCACGCCTAGTCATTTTTCACTAGATCTAGGCTAGTTATTTTTATACTAATCTAGTGATTTTTCTGCAAAGTATGACGATCATTTTTTCCAACCTTCAGCCGTTTGCAATCGAAAAACAATTGATTACGTGAATCATTGTTTGAAGATTTGCAGCAAACAATGAAGTGTTTCTAAGTTGAGTTTCTTATTGATTTCACTTCCGTGCTGTTTGTTGCTGCAATGTTGGCCATGCCGTTTACTTCATTTCTTTGCAGGATCACTGCAGTAGAAATAATTGACTAAATGTTAATCAACCTAAGTGCCAAGTGGTATTATTTTCAGGTCTTGAAAATAGCCTGAAGATTGTTGGAATGAGATTTTCTAGGCTTCAGCATCATTTATTTTAACAAACGTGCATATGATCAGTGCCGGATTAACAATAGTAGCAAATGTAGCAATTGTTACAGGCCCCGCGCTTTTGGGGGCCCCGCGGTGGTTTGTGTGAAATGTTTTCTTTATTATGTGCAAAGGTGAATATCAGAATTTATGTGCCCGAGGCAAACTCTCAGAAAGGGGGCGCTATATTTTGCACATGGTATACAAAAACTTTATTCGCTGAAACTTAAATTTTTCATTTTGTCTGGGAATTTGCTTCTGCGTAAAAGTGCATTTCACAGTACAAGTTCTTTAATGTCATTTGATTTGAAAGTGTCCTTTGTCAACACAATAAAGTTGTTGAGTGGTTCCTTTTGGCACATATAAACGTACGTTTGCTTTTTTTGACAAAAATAACTTGCTTCAGAGCTTATTAAATGTGGCTGTAGAGCAGGGATTCCCAACATGGGGTACACGTGCCCCTAGAAATATTTTTAAGGTTAGAAATAGAAGGAAAACATATATTTATATGTCATTTATTCCTAAATATTTATTTATAATCAAGCAGATAAATTAGATCTTCTGGCGATTTTTTATTATTAGCCGACGTTTCGCTCACCTATTCAAGTGGGCTTCCTCAGGGCAATGTTTTTTAACCACGTGTAGCATGCAACTTACTAATAACAAGAAACAATGAGTGTAAAATGAAAACCGCTGGGAGATGATGAAGTATAACAACACAATAAATAGCGTAAAACGTACATAAAAATTCACAAAAATGGTTAAATAGCGTGAAGATATGGGATAAAATAGAGAACAGATAAAGTGTAAAACTTGCGTGGTGAGAGTTGGCAAGTTTACAGGCACAAAGGCGGTTAAAAAGGAAGGCAAACTCAAGGAGGTTCGGTAACGGATAAGCTTCGTGAGTGTTTTAAAACCTTGTAATAGATGGCCAGGAAGTTTGCGCTTTTATCGTTCAGTGTTAGTTTTTAAATTAAATTAAAATATAAAGATTCTAAAAGATGCGTGTATGATAAATATTTACGTGATGACAAAAAAAAACGCACAACCGATCATCACGTTAAGGAAATGGTTGACAGCATGTCACAGAAACAACGTAGAGGTGTATAACGAAAACCGCTAGGAGATAATGAAATATAACAGCACAATAAATAGAGTATAACCTACATCGAAATGCACAGAAAACGGTTATATAGCGTGAAAGTATGGGGTAAAAATAAAGTGTAAAACTTGCGTGGTGAGAGTTGGCAAAATTTACAGGCAAAGAAGGCGGTCAGTAAGAATACAAACTCAAGTCCGGTAACTGATAAGCTTCTCTCATGTTTTAAAACATTGTAATAGATAGCTGGGAAGTTTGCGCTTTTATGATTCACAGTGTTAGTTTTTAAATTAATATACAAAGATTCTAAAAATATGCGTTTATGATAACTATTTACGTGATGTAGAACATGGGCATAACCCAATTGAAAGCATGGCCACTTTGGGCTGCATGTTTTGTTAACGCTGTTTTTTCTGGGTTTTTAAGAATATTTCTAGGTAAGGTGTCCCTGTGGTGTTCTTTCAGTCGAGTACTCAGGC
>Ga0210059_1001384_pt1 | contig 36276 bp, 27 predicted proteins | sample Ectturendosymbi2_FD_188042 | JGI IMG/M metagenome (GOLD analysis project Ga0210059, IMG submission 188042) | Ecteinascidia turbinata endosymbiont from Florida, USA - Sample 2 (SPAdes) (version 2) | ecosystem: Host-associated > Tunicates > Ascidians > Unclassified | place: Key West, Florida... | reverse complement strand
CTCGGTTTGCGGCTGAAACGGCACATCTTGCTCCTTTGCTCGACGCGATCTTTCGAGTCGCTGTCGCTGCTGCTGTTCTTATACTTGTCGCTTTCTTTGACCCGGTCCGAGGGCCGCGGCAGGTCGGGGCTGGGCTCCTCGGCCACTTCGGGGACAATGTCGTTCACGACGCAGCGACGCTGATGGCACCGACTGGCGGAATTGTCTTCGTTGCTGCTGGTCCGCTGGGTGGCGCCGCCTTGCGCTTGCTGCTGCTGGCCGTGACGACTGCTGTGCCTGCGTCACAAAGAGCACATTGTTCGGTTGAGCGCGACAAGGAGCAGCATGTTTCCGTTTGGCGCGCGCGGGCGCGCGTTCCAACAAAGAAGCTGCGACGCGAACGCGCAGCTGGTGAGAAGCACTGTTACGTAAGGACCACCAAAAGTGCGTCATGAAGGAGTTTGCGAGCACAACCGCGCGTTGTGCGGAGCTGCTGTGAAAGGCGATCCGCCATAAAACAAAATGTGGGAACTGTTTTTGTTCTCTCGCGCGCGTTTCGTTTCGTCCGTTCTACTTGGACGGGGGAAACAATACTACAGGGGACATGAATGGTTGGAAAAAAAGCGGTGCAAAAGTTGAAAGATGCAACAGGAAGATTGTTGACGATTTGGTCTAAACTTTCAAGTCTGGGACTTGTTGTGATAGCCACGATCTCTTTGCCAGCACAGGCGGTTACATCAAATGCGCATCTAGATAATAATAATAACAGATACTTCCTATGCCTGACTTCAGCTAACCGAGGTCGCAACCTTTTTCTCTCCAAAGCCTATTATTATCAAAAATAAATCATTGAATAAAGCTATGATTCAAGCAGCTTATTTTGCGCTTAAGGCTCACGCATTTTATTTTAGTCTCACCTGTGGTGCTTGTGGTGATGGTGGTGATGATGATGGTGGTGGAGGTACAACGACGAGTGGTGGTAGCTTTGGTGATGACGTGGCAAGTCTTCTTTGTGTCGTCTGCGACCAGATTCCGATTGCTCGCTTCCTCGGGCGATTTCGGAACCGAAAGTTGGCGAAAGTCGATCGAAGTGCGTGTCTGCTCACAAAAGACATAAGAAAAATTGAGATGGTCGCCATCAACTTTTCATTGAAAAAAGTCTTCAATCGTGATGGGATTACCGTTTACGACCCATTTAATTGCCGTTTCCACCAAAAACATCGCACGTTTATACTGCTACACATCGCACTGGTCACCTAGCAGTGGGTTTCAACTTTTTTTCAGCGATGTGCCTTTCGGGCGCAATATTTTTTCTTTGAAGTATCGCTTGATTGCAATCATGAGAACAATGAACAGAAATGTACCTATAATAATTATTGTACTTTTGCGTTAAAATTTCATCATGAAGACACTGAAAAAATTCGGGCACCTATTAGAGTAGCTTTGCTTACCACAAAGGCGCACACCCATTTGACAACTGATCTACATCATTCATTTATATATACCGCTGATCTACACTTTGTTTCGCAACACACGCCATATGACCCACCTTCCGATTCGACAACTACCCCCGGCGACTTCAGGTCCGGTGTGGTCGCCCTGTGTCCTGGGCCCCCTTTCTCGTGGTCGACGGACACGTCCGGCGACGACAGGCTCCACATCGAGTGGGGGTGAGTCTTTCCGTGGCTCAGGTTCGATGAACAGTAGCTCGAGTGGTAGCCGTGGTCCGAACCCGGGTCTTGCGATCTGCAAAGGAAGCGATGACGTGTGTTAACAATGACGGGACGTTAAATCACTCCACGACGCGACGCAAAGGTTCGGGCGAAACGAAAAACAAAAAAACTGAACGGCAAAAACAGAATTAATGTAGGCTGTTCGAAAAATCTGACCTTACCTTAAAAAAAAACAGTGTAAAAATCAGTAACAAAAAGACAAAACATTTTTTGCCACAGAGAAGACGCACAAAGGTAAGTCCGCGCATTGTGTTGATAGCGCTTGAAGGTTGTTTAGTAATTGTTGAGCCGCGATACTGTCTTTTTATTGCTGATTTTTTCGGACATTGACCAATTTTTTTTAAATACCCGAAAAAAATTAAGTCAATTCGCTCGTAATGCTTATTTCAGCCCTAAAAAAATATCCGAAAACGAAAAAACGACGGAAGTTTAAGTTATTTCGCACAAACGACCGAAATGTCTCAGCGAAAAGAAAAAATAAGACGCGAAACATGCATCAAAGTGCAACTGTGAAAAGCGTAGAACTCGGAAACAACCCGCAACCAATTTGCCCAGTTGAGGTTGGAAAAGGAAAAGAACGGCACAACGAACGGATAAGTGCGATTGGCTGCCGCGCAGAAGCTACTTCTCTGCTCAGCGCATCGCCCGACAGAGCAAAGCGTGATCAACTGACGCAAGGGAACTGCACGACGCAGACTTAATTTGCTTACAGCGGCCATTTCCTGCCCTTAGTGAGCCCGACAGCAGGCCCGATGAGCGAACCGCCCAGCTGGCCGCGTCCCCAGAGACGGCCAGAGGTCACGACCAGGATTCAATCTACACCAGCAAGATCACAGCGGAAAGAAAGGCTTTCGTGCTCGGGAAGCAGACGGCGAACCGAACGCGAGTTCACGGATGCGGACGCTGCCGCGACGAGAATAGAACGGGACGGCGGCCCGGCGAGCGTTCGAATTCATTCGCACGAACGACAAAAACGGGAAAAGCAAATATCGGGTTCTGACGCACGCGACGCGCCGACGAGCACTTTGCGTGTTATAACGAGGGGTGATTCGCGCTTGACGATCGGCGCTGGTGCGAGCGCCGCTTGCGATTAACACCGGCGCCCGCTGGAATGTCCAATTCGCGGTTTTTTTTTTTTTTTTTTTTTTTTTTTTTTCGCGTTACGACACAAAAAGGCACCGTGCTTGCGCGATGCTTTCGCGAATGACCTGAATGACGCGCGAGGTCAACGCTTCTCGCCAAGCACTTTCGATTTAACTGTTTCGTTTCAAAGCGTCGTTGAATCAACAAAGCGAAGCAAAAACGACTTACACGTCCACGGCCTTGCTGTATACCGGCGTCGCCAGCGGCTTGGCCGTTTCGACGATGTCGAGGCCGGTCGACGCCACGGCCACGTCTTGGCTCCGCGCGGCCGAGTCCCACTTGTAAGGGTCGAAGCAGGCCGTGTCGCAAGTGATCGGCTGGAAATCGCGGCACATCCGGTCGCGACTGACGATCGATCCGTCGTTGATCTGCGCGGATCAGAAACAGGGGGTATTGAAAAACAGGCCCGCAATTATTGCCTTCCTGTCCGAAATTTTCAAAACTTGTTTAGTTTATGGGTACAACAACAAGTTTTAATCATTTCACCATCCCAGAAATAGCACGGTTGTAAGTCACAATCATTTATCCCCTCCGAAAATGAACTGTTTGCGGCCCTGTTGAGGAACCCGCACCTTGTGACGACTATGCGGTGTTGGAAAAGCGATAGAACACAAATGGGGAGGTGAAAAAACACGGAATTACACTTCGCTGCAGTCAAAAGCGCTCGTACCTGTACGCCGTAGTCGAAGTCGCAAGCCATGGTCCGCGCCTCGGACTCGGACATGGTCACCGCCGGGCTGTGGTTACTCGCGTTACTCGGGTGGTTGCTCGAGTCGATCAGGGCGAGTAGATTCTTGCAGCTGTCGTTTTGCGACATCGAGTGCTTGCCGGCAGGGCGCTGCGAGAACAAAGAAAGGCGTGTGTTCATCGCGCGGGCGCAGAACAGGAAGCAGCGCTCGCAAAACAGACCGACGCGTTATGTAAATGTGCTGGGGAGGAGATTCGTCGTCGAAGAACGCCCTTGAACTAAGTCAATAAAATCGTGATTTGCGACGATTTAAAACCCTTTGTTGTTTTACCCCAGGATGAGAAGGACAACTGGGCAACAGTCGGCAAGGCGCGTTGCTATTGGGTGTGGCACGATATTAGCGGTGGTGAATGGCACGACCCTCCGACATACCGCCACGTTCGGATCAAAGTTGAAACCGCTGCCTGGCAGTGCGCGGATTTTTCGCAAACAACGGAACTACCCGCAAACAGAAAACGTTTTGAAGTGCGAGTTTAAATTCAAGGTTTGTCACCGCAACAAGATCAACAACGTATGGATTCGGATTCTCAGCGCGCTGGTGTGCGGGTGTAGGAGCTTGTTTGTGCAAGACGGGGGGTGTGGAGAAAATCGAAAACAAGTTAGGAGCCGCTTGAGGAGGCCTTGCTTAAACGCATTAATATAAACGCGGGTCTGCTTGATTGCTTACCGAGATGTAATTGCCGTCTTCTAAGCTCGTCTCCGCCGGGTATTCCGAATGCTCGCTGCTCTGTTGACTGGTTGCCGCTGATAGCTGATCGTTTATCAGTTCCTGTGTGACGTAACAAACAAACCATGACATGGGGTAGCGACGCTGCAGATGACTTTGCGTAAAAATTGCGCATGTTGCTGTTTCTTGGAATCTGACGGACGCCGGACAGTTGTTGCGATAATTACCGTGTGGTTCAAGTTTATTTCAACGAGCTGTTTTTTTTTTAATTTAAATTTATCAATGACTTCACCGCCCTGAGAACTATTCAAACGCCGGCCTTCCCGCAAGTGGGCAAAGGGCGCTGACGTCACTTTCCCGCGTGCATCCTGTTGGAAGTGGAACTGCCTTTCAAGCTCGATGCGATGATACGTCACTCTGCGACAGCGACAGTGGGCGGTCGATGGGAAGAACATTCGAGAAGGCCGGCAACGAAATGTCGTGCAGGTTTTCGAACTTAGGATAATCGATGACCCGGGCGACTTAATTCAACGATCGCGCTTCCTCGCCCAGACGCAGCCCTTGGAAGTGGATTTTTCAATAAAGCAGAGCAAAGCGCAATATCTGACTAATCTTTATCGCATTGACGGCCAGGGTGCACGTAGGTTCGCGAATCGACAAACGATAACCATCGCTATCGCGGCTTTGTTGCGTCAAAAGTGACTAGCGGTGCAGATTCCCTGACGTCATCTCTTGAGCCGAAACGCTTTCAACAATTCGGGAGACCTGGTCATCTAAGGACTAATTTCGATGACTAAAAACCGCCAATTACACGTTACCGTGAAAACTGCAGGAAACGCATCGATATGAGACACACAGATTTACATAATTCCTCTTATTTCGTCATAAGCGCCTTTTTCCTGTTCGATTGGCCTTTTTCATTACTCTACAGCAGCGCTTCTCAAACTGTTCCGCGACCTTCTTCAAAGTGTTCAGCCAAACAATAAACATGACGGATTGCAAGTTCATTTGACTCCATACGTCACATATTGGTGTTTATTCTGTCCCAGAACACAAACATGACGCACTGCAGGTTCATTTCAGTTCTTTCGTCACATATTGGTGTTTACTCTCCACCACGTCACCCCTAAATATACCTTTGTTCTTGGTGTTATGTAACTAAGAGATTATTCTCTAGCTTCAGATTGTCACATCATAATGAGGTTTGAGAAGTGCAACCGAGCCAGCAGGGGAAAACGCTCTAGGTTTGTTTCAGCCAGCAATGCACCACCGGCCAGAGTGCCAAACAATCAATCCCAATCGATTGGAGCGCACAGAACTAAAGAATTCCGTCGCGCCGATGCCGATCCACGCCAAGATCTGGGTCAGGTCGACCTACGTCACAATGAAATCGCGCCCGACGCTAGGATTTTGCCGCGAAATCATGACTCGCATATAAGCGCAGCTGCTTTTGGCCGTTCCGATCAGAAACGATCGACGAAGCTGCGACTGTTTATCGCCGATCTGCCGCTATGCGTGCTTAGCTTTGCATTCGCTAAACAGTGACACCACAAAGCAGGGCTTGTCGCTGAATCTCGGGCGAGGCTAAACAGCGGACGTTTCTGTCGCGTTAGGAAAAAAAATTACCCGAAAATACGATACTCAATGTAATAATCGAAAAGTAGACGCCACAGTGCGTCGAGGAAAGCGAACTTAATATCGTGTTTTCGTCGTGGCGACAAGCCGTGCTCGTCCTCCGCTCCTTTCGGCAAAAAACTGTGTGGTTAGATCTACTCGATGCGTTCCACCTGGCGAGAGCAGCGTGTTAAGCAGGCCAATTTCAACACGCTCATCCCCGGGGATACTGCGCTTGCATAACAATTGTCCCGTGAGTGTTCACCACATCGCGCATGTAGGAAATGCCACGGTGGCCTTGAGCTTGTTAGCTGACGTCGATACGCTGTCAATCAGGGTGGCATATGTCGCAGGCATGGCGTGCGCCTGATAAGGGTTTCGTCGCGCGCACTGTACGTCCTTGCGCTGATCGCGATGAGCAAAGTTTGCTTTGTGACAAAACAAACCAGCCAGCTTATGAAACAGCGGCAGCGATCACTGTCAACACAGAAACCCACGGCCACTGGCGACGGGTGGCACGGCGAGTTCGGTCGCAGCTTTTGGAACTTCGGGGAAATTCGCAGCTTATTTTCGGTCGGAGATTAACCGAAACAACGAGCCCGGTGGCTGATCAACATAAACGCTTATTTTTAAGCCCAGCGCTTGACCTGAAGCCAAAGCAGCACGCGGGGCGTTTGAAGCAGCCGCGACACGGTGACCCTTTCAACGACAGGAAAACCGAAATAGAAGAATAGCGCGCTTTACCGAGTCTGCACAAAAAAGTCTTTCCACGACTGTCGCCCCCGACGTATATCCGCGAAACTATAGTCCCCGCAACGGTGACGTAGTTGAATCGATCCAAGACAGGAAAAGAAACGAGAGATATATTCTCACCTGATAGTGACAAATGTTGAAATCGTCCAGTTCGTCTTCGATGTGAAACGGTTCCGCGCAGACCTGTTCGTCGGCCGGATTGCCGAACGGCGCCAAGTAGGGGTGCATCAGCGCGTCGACCGCTGTGACCCTGTCCATGGGGTCAAAGGTTAGCAGCTGCCGAAGCAGGTTGAGGGCTGCAAAGAGATGCGGACAGCGTTAGATTACAACCAGGGCACTGTAAACGGGTCACGAGCTGCGTTCTTTTGCCTTTTACCCGAAACTCAAGCACTGAAGCTTTTCTGTGCGGAACGAATGTCCTTGTTTTGTTTCGTTAAGTTTACCCGCAGTGCATTAAGAACCCCCATCTTACGAAAAAACGGCTAATTCGGCCGCTGTGTCCACCAAAGGCGAATTTTCGCAGCACAGCACCGTTCTTTACACACAACCACATTTCGCGCTCATTTTCGTTCGCAGCTTGAGAATTGCCCGCGGCGCCGCCAAGCTCTCAATTACACAGCGGCTTATTGCAGTGCGAGAAAGCTCACCGATGACCAATCGGGTGCCGGCGTCCGACCCGGAGGAGGCCGTTTCAAGGCCAACGCAGCGCCAATTACTGTCGCGAACGGTGTGAGTCATCGCTCTCGATGTGTTGGCCGAATTTCACGTCTTGACCGCTTTTTCATCCGACCGTGACATTTCTCAGCGCCAAAACCGCAGCGCTGACGACGTCAATTGGCAATTGACTAATTGCTTGAAAGTGCCGGTTTGAACCGAAGTTACAATGACAAAAAACGTGTTCTTTGCCTTATGTTCTCGCACAACAACAAAAACCTCGCGATTTCGCATCGCTTAGTGACCGATTTATACGCAACGAAAAGTATTTTACGTCATAATCGCATTTCCTTTGACGCACGGCCAAGCTTTGTTCAAAGATCGTGGCCGTATCGTTACCGGAAAAGCAAGGTGTAGGTTTTCGTGTGGCCGAAAATCGCGAAAACATCCGTAAATATTAAGGCGGCCAGTGGTGCCTAGGAGGCGCGGCGTTCATGCGATTAACTTCGGTGGTAATCAGTCACCGCCGCCAAGAACTTCAAGCCGATTTTCCACGACGGCAGAACCTGTTATAGATCTTAAATAACAAAGCCTGCTTAGGGCCACCATGTACGGTGACACTGAAACTATTTTCGAAGTAAACACATGGGCTGTAGGGACACCGTGGCCAAAATGCAGTTTCTGTACTTGATTGGCTTTTTTAAGACCTCGTGGTGGACAGCTGCCGTTTAATTCGCGCCCATCACTTGCAGACGTTGGATTTGGAACGCTTCCCACAACCGCCAAGCAACAAGTGCCGTCAGAAAATTCGGAGACACTAAACTAACAGCTGACATTCGCTCTGCAAGACGCTTTGCGCTGGTACTCGCTGTGACAGCTACAAAGCGATACAAAACCTTATAACACAGCGAAAGAAATACGGTCAAACACAAGCCAGGGACAGTATTTAGCCGTTTGTAAACAGCATCAAAGTCAAAGGGTTCGTAGCGCAGCAAGCACTCAATCGTTAACGGCAACGCTGTAGCTTGGTTAAAATAGAACGCCGTGAATGAGAGACGAACATCTGGCCGAGAGCACTTAACGACGAACGACCTCGAACAGTTTTGTCTGCGCTTAGGGGTGAGTCACCACCAAACCGCGAGCGAGGCCGGAGGCTGAAAAGTGAAACAAAGCAGAAGCACTTGGGGAAGGCAACGTCGTCGATGATTCGGAACGCAACAGAGGTGATCGTGAAACGACGCTAAATATCGACGATGTTGGAACAGAACTGTGTTCAAAACATCGGTTCGGTATCGGACGCGGTATACACGCTCGCTTATTAAGTGAGTTTAACCACGAATTTAGCCAAAAAAAAAACTGTTTCCATATTGAACAACATATTCAGCAAGCGAACGTGAAGGTCGCTTGAGAGTAGGTTAAGAACTAACGGCGAAAGGCTACGTCACAAGCGAATTCCACAGCGAGTGAAGTCAGCCGCGATCATCATCTGTCCCGCACAGGCGCACAAACGAGGGTTTTATAATTGAGGCATGCGGCGGTTTTTTTTATGCGCCACTTGCGCAGCCTCGCCCCCCGCAGCAGCAGCAGAAACTATTTCGACAATAACTCTTATTATGCGGGGAACAAGGCTACAAGGAAATCCGCGCCTTGGACAGCAACTGAAGCGAAACTGAGCAAGGCGACTGGTCCGGCCAGAATTCAAACGCGTCGCGTTCAAGAAAGCCTGAGATTGTCGACCTTCCCTCCAAAAAATTAACATTTGACTTGCTCGGACCGCTGGTCAAGCTTGGCAAGGAAACGGTCAGGGCTTTCAAGATGCGTAGCGTCGCCTTCTCTCTTTTTATGCGCCGTGAGGGACCAAGTCTTCGCACACGACGCTCCTGATCTAATTAAACCGTCGTTCGCTTATCAATAATGAAAAGGAGTGTCTGCGCGATGCTCTTTCGCGGAAAGGTGAGCGGTGCTATTTGGTGTTTTATTAACAGACCAGCGACTTGGGGAAGAAAAAGCCCGACGGCGATCTATCATCGCGGACGAAATCAAAGCGTAAAATAAGGCGACGCTGCTGAGCAATAAGGGTTATGACCGTGCGGCCACTAGCACCACCAGTCTTGTGATACGCACAACTAACGGTCATCGCGCGAGCTCACCTTTGGCGGAAGCTTCAGGCAGAAGCGACGACAGGGGCACAGGCGGCTGACCGTAGTTTTCTCGGTCGCCAAACGATCGGTGGAATCGGCAGCAATCCTCGTTGTCGCATGCCGCGTCGGTCACGCTTCGCCAGGTTTGCAGCGTGACGGAAACCGACGACAGAATCAGGTCGATATGCTCGGACGATCCGGGCGACTGAAAGAGCGGCTTCCCTGAAAGGAAGACGACGCTGGTAGTGGTAGTACAGAGTGATCACGGCAACTCCAGAGTGACTCACTACTGCGCGCGGCATTTTAAAGCGCACACATAAGCATGCATTTGAAAGAGCGGGTGTTCGTTGCTGAAGGCAACGGACTAGCTGGATCGGTGCAGGGAACCAGGCAGGAAATTTGCTGTTCAGCGAGCAATTGCAATTTGCAGCATTTTCTCGCTCCAGACAAAGCTTCCCAGCAACCAAAGGCCTGCACGGTAATGACAGTGTACACACTACCCCGAAAACCTTTGGTGGGAAACTTTGGCTGACAAGCCTTGCAATAAAACTCGCAGCAGCTTTGTTGCGTTGCTTTGCACAGTTCGCTGCACGCGAGAGAGTCTGCATCGGTTTGATTGGAATCACTGGCAGGTTGACATTAACCCTTGATGGGGTTCGTGATAAACGCTGATCACGTCAATCAGCTGCTAGCAGCAAAGTTCATGGCAGTTGTTCCGATGTTGACGGGCTATAAAGCTCTTGTTGCGATGATCGTGCCAGCGCCAAATAACCGCGAAAAGTTGTAAAACTGTCACGACTGCTAAAGCAATGCAATTAAGTCTGCAGCGAGTTACGGTTATGAAAAAACGTAGGGATCATTAAAAGATAAAACAGGCTGAAACTGCCTGTAAAGATACCAAAGATACACCTCGAGCCGGCATAAAACATCCTTTCTTGACCGCAAACACCTAAGCACAGCAGGCGACCTTGCACCAGCGGGCAAAATGTCACGTATTGCCGAGCACCGGCCCTTTCTGGGCATACTTGCGCAATGGTTTAGCACCTTGTCACCAAATGTCGAGCTTCGCTGACGGCAAGGCCCTTGCACTGCCGACGCGAAGATAAGGCATCTCTGCTAAGCCACACAGACGTACGAAAATGGAGCAAGGGGTGGTGAACCGCTAGATTTAACGTGATCGCGACAGCAGAACTTGCCGCTCATTACCGAATGGCAATGCCACGCCCGCGACGAACCCGACGTACTTCGGCATTTTGAAAATCGCAAACCACAAAACCCGTGTGAAAAAAACACTTCGTCGTAAGCGCGGACTCTACACGTCGATGGGAACCCTTTAATACAAGCTGCCTGCGAAAGGCCCGCGGACACCAATATCTCGTGAAATACGCAATTACCGGCGATTCGCGTGCTATACGAAGCAGCGCGACCTTTAATAAGCTTCTCGCGAGGGTTTTGCTAAATATACGTGAAAGAGAGTAGCAACAAGTATTGGTGGAAGAACGCGATGCGGGGGTTTACGCGAAACCCTGAAACACAATACGCGGAACCGTGTGTTGACTGTAATGGCGTGCGGGCTCGATTTCGTTGTAAAAAAAGAAAAACCCGTATGAGCCCGCCTGTTCGAGTGTTGAGTTGATCAATAACTCCATTGCAACACAGGGTTCAATATGCAAATGGTTCTATTAACGCAAGTTCTGTATGTTCGCATATAGTCAAGTGTTTCTCGGCTTGCTTTATAAGGCTTTGTTTGGAGCCAAACTAAATGCTATTTTTAACGACACAATCGCATTAATAAGACCGCACGAGATCAGTCAGCCAAACAAGAAAAGACCAAGCACGGCGAACAACGAATTTAGCATCGCAAGGTTTGGGACAAACTTTTATCAAGCACAGGAATGCAGCAAACGGGAAATATGATTGCACGCAGTTCATTTGCAAAATTTTACAGCAATGTCGTGTTTCGCAGCTTCATGCAATCGAACTACAGTAAAGAACGCTCTTACATTTAATCATAACCATATTTAACTTCCCCGAGCCACAACTTCAACTCAGCAATTTGCGGCCAGTTTGACGTCAATGCGGTCACAGTCCCACGATATGGTTCATTACACATGTCGCTTTCGTTGCACCGCGAAGATAGTGCCGCTGCCACTTTTGCCCCCATATCACCGGTCAGCTTTCTGCACAATCGATTATACTGGACGTGAAAATCAGTGGAAGCGCGCGAGGAATTTTGTTGTTACCTGGTTAACGCACAGCAGCGTTTAATTGCAGTCGCAGCTCTGACAACGTGGGCCGAGACAAAGCAATGCTTCCATTTTTACCGAGAGAAGCCGTTAAAAGGGAACTGGTGTCGTGTAAGTGAAGTGAGAGGAGGGAAACCAGAGCATTGGCTGGTTAAGCGGAACGAGAAAGTTAACAGGAGTAAGCGCGCGATTGACCACCAACTGATTGACCACTAACAGCTTGAAAAACGCTGGAACACAAGAAAATCATCGCGAGGCGCCTGTGACAGAAAATCAAGCTCAAAACGCCAGACGCTGCTACGCAGAAGAGGCTGGCGACGAGAATTCGACACCGAAACACGATAACCTTCGCGAGGCTTAATTGAACCGAAGGAGGTGAAATTAACACGAAACGCCCTGGGTTCCGAGAAAACCTCGCGGCCGCGCACAACTTCGACTGTGCAAGCTGGGGAGCGCTTGCTCACGCCGGCTAGCTTGCCAACACAACCTCAACACAGGTGCGAATTTTTCGAAGGATTAGCGAAAAACGTCCTGGGAACTGAATCGAAACCACCAACGGCGCACTCGCAAGCGATGCGCGCGCCACTTCAAAGGAGCGTTACAGACGAAATCCGACGCAGACAGCCATGAAGCAGTCGGCCAAATCGTCAAGTGTCGCGCTTGCTTAACGTCAACGAGGATTGTGATTGACATTGCTGCTACCTCAAACCGAGAAACAGGCTCGGTGTTGCCAAAGAGCAAGCGCGCGTGTCCGAAGTCACGCTGCTGCGGCGAAAGTTCTGAGAATATCGCTGAGGCCATAACAAGTATACTCGCCCAGACGATATAAATTCCCGCATAACGCCAGGCAGGAAATTGGCCTGCTGCCGTCTGGAAAGAGGCCAGGCATGACTTTGTGCCGACCCTTGCGTGGTCATAACATTTGCACGCTCACTTTTCGGAAGACCCAGCTTTTTCGTGTATACTCAGCCTTTGAAAGCTGCGTAAAAAGCCTCCGGCGTTGGTAAGAAAGCCACTGCCTCAAATCGAGGTCGTACACCCAAACGGCGCTCGCGTTTCCGGGCACTTATTTCCCGTCAAGAAAGGATAAATCCTCCGCCGCCCGGCTCGTGTTTGCACAAGTTTGATTTATCCTCAGTGGCCGAAACACTGAACCAACAACGGGCGATAAAAAGCGCTTCGCTTTACGGTTTCGGGACACGAAGGTCAACGACCACGGGATGTTGAACAACAACCAAAGCAAAGTTCGGCAGTGAGGAATTTATGAACCTGCTTCACACAAGGCGTTCTTTGAGGACGAATGCGCGTCAAGGTTTAAGCCGAAGGTTCGAATCTCGCGTAGCGCGCATCGCGAAAGGCACCACGCCAACAGCAACTTATTTCAGGGTGAACGGCGTTTGTACAATGTGGGTGCGGGGTGTTTCACCTCTTGGTTATTAGTGGGGGTGAGCGTAAGTGGCGCGAAGTGCGCATCGCAAGTAGCGTCAATGGCATCGCCCCACAACAAACAGCGCGCCCGTAATACCTGATATCATTTCGGCGAAAATGCAGCCCGCCGCCCAGACATCGATCGCCTTATCGTAGTGATGAGGATGCAGCAGAATTTCCGGGGCTTGGTACGACGTTGTTGTGGACGCCATTGACATTTGCCTCTGTTATGCAAGAAACAGCTTTGTTGTGGTCGCGTCGTCGCTGCGTCACGGCCCAGAAAGCAAAACAACGCGCGGTTCCGTCTCCCGCGCCGAACGCTCTTTGTCGTTTTCGGGCCGCGAGATCGCATCGTCATGAAAACGCGATCTGTGTCGGTTGTTACGGCGATAGCAGGTTGGAGGGGGCGGCGACAAATAAACACGCCAAGCGAAATGAATCACGGACTGCAGCGGTTTGTCCTCGACGGCTCTTTCGAAACAACGCGACAAACTCGATAACAACATTCGGGTTTTCGACAAATTAGGAAAGAGCGATGAGCGAACGCACGAAAATAAACTCCCGAAGCACGTCTCGGCAGCGAGCGACGGTCAATGCGCGAACACAGACAAACAGGATTTGTTTTTGCGGCCAGCAGCAAAAAATCATCGGCATTGGCTTTTAACAGGTCATAAAACAAGCCTCAGAGTTTATGACTTTCTGAGGGGTTTAGGAAGGCTTTTAGCTGGAGCCCATGCGTATGGTTGTGTGACCAGACGTAGGTCAAACCCGAACAGCACCTAAAAAACAGCTGGTCGCTCGAAAGAGTCTTGCGTAGCCATATCGATGAATTATTGACATGCCAGCAAAGTAGCGCGGGCTTTCCCAAGTCGCAAGTGGCGGAAGGTCGGCTCGCTCAACGATGATGCCACTTGCCTGATGTTCGTAGGACGAGTCGTAAATACGCGAGACGCCGAAGTCTCCGATCTTCAACATGAGAGTGTCGATGTTGACGAAAAGGTTGGAGGGGCAGAGGTCGCGGTGAATGACGTTGGCGCTGTGGATGTACTGCAAGACAAACGAGCGCGCAAGTTCAAGCTCTGTTAAATACTGAACGAAACCAATTACTTTATTCCGGCTAACTGTTGGACCAGGCAAAAACGCAGATTTTAACCGCACTTTTCCACTGCAGGCACTCAAAACGACGAAAAAACAGTGGATTAGTAGTTCGTTGCTTGGCTAAAAAACGCGCTGAAAGTGCTTGGGAAAAGCGACGAAGCGTCTGAGAAACTTTCAATTAAAGGGAGTAGTAATGACTAAGTGTAGGTGAATTCAAATGGGAGATTCCTGGCAGGGTCAAACCAGTTTGCTGTCTGCATTTACAGAAATCATTTTACGAGGCCGAGCAATCGGAAGACTTTTCGATATTGCGCAGCTGACACTTTGGCGAATAAAAAGACCTTGTCCGTCGCGGACGTAACACGACAACTTTCAAAATGGGAATGTGCTGTTCGGCGTAAATGAAGTTCTTAGTGTGATATTCTTGCTGCTCGCAAACGTTTACAATTCACCGTTCGACGCGCCGTGTCGTTTTCCCGATGGAGCGAGAAAACGTCTATGTCCTATTAGTCTGATTGGGTTAAAACCAAAAAGCTTTCAACCTGAGCGCACCGAGTCAAACAGATAACAAAAATCTACCAACTGCGAACCGAATTTTTCGTTGACGAGCTGCGCGAAACTACGGACCTTCGACAGCTGATCAATGGCGACATGGCAGCGGTTGCTGTTGCTACATATTGCGTGATTCACAAGTTTCAAACGACAAAAAAGACGCTTCGTTCATCCTGACAACATAACACAAATCTAAAAACAGGATGGCAACCGCATGATAGGCAGCCTGTTTACAAGGGCGTTCACTAACTGACAATCAAGTCGCACACGTGACGCGTCTATTGACGTCACAATTATTCAAGACATGCGAAGTGTTGAGATTTTGTTGGAAAATGTGAAAAAATGCACGACAACAGAAGAAGCGCGACTGAAGTTGTGCTGAACACGTCGGAACAAACGTGCGAATATAAAAACCGCACAATGAAAATTGCCGTCTTGAGTTAAAATTCGCTGATGAGCCGAGCAGTGTTGCGAGGAGGCCATAAGCGGTTTTCGCAGAAATAGATGCCACGAAGGGCACGACCAAACACCCAGGCCTCCTAGAAAGAGGAGGCCTTGACCAAACGCACGTTAGGTAGTGGAGCGCATTTCACGCCCATTTATCTTTCCTAGGAGGCCTTGACCAAACGCATATTTGGTAGTGGAGCGCATTTCACGCCCGTTACGCCAAACGTCCGGCTCTTCCTTATAAAAGCAAAACAACTCCGCTTCCAGAGCCAAGCTGCATCCGGAAGCCAGTGCAATGTCAAGTATCAACAAACCAAAGAGCAACTATGGCAACCGACACTGCTGAAGCTACTGTTGCGCTCGATTGCGGCCGCGTCCTGGTGCTCGCGTGATCCCTGTGAAAACAAGCTTTCGTCCACTGGGACTGCGTCAGCTCGAGCTTCTCTCTACACGGCAGCGATAAGCTCTTTGTTAATGTACAGCATTGTTAAGTCCACGGTTTATGTCGTCGGAACAGCGCTGTACTTCGTCAAACACGCGGCAACCTCGTGGGAAATCTATCAACGCTTTTATGCGCAGTCACGGTCGGGTCCGTAAATACGCTCTCATCAAAAAACTAACAAAACGGATCGACATCGACGAGGCCCAATAATTTACTGCGCGAAAGAACATCAGAATACCGACACGGCAGCTTCAACTGCCAGTGCTGGTGCAGTTGGATGCACGGCTGCGTTACGAACAAGAAAACTCAGGTGGAATTGACCGAAACCCAGCAGGTATGATTGTGGTCGCAATTTACAGTTAAGGCATGCACTGGGCAAAACTTCCGAAACAGCTTGTGCCACGTGTTCATGGGCATTAAACAGAGTAAATGGGCTCCTCCAAGCACATGCGCACAGATCTTGATAAGCGCGATGTTTCACAGAAAAAAACACGGTGGGGTCAATGCCTTCGTAACGAAGGTCGAAACGCAAAGGTTGGCCGCTGTTGCACCGTCTCGTTGATTTCATGCTTACTAACATTGTGACGCAGACACTGACATTGTCCAAGTTTGGAAGCACTGCACAGGTGGGAGCGAAAAAGCAGAACACGATTGACTTGAGTCGCCGGTATTCATGGATCACTAGCCCGGGCAATCGCGCAAACGAATTCTTCCGCACACCCGAAAGCACGATTGTTTTCTACGCAGAATACGAGCTACAGCATGCTCAAAGACGGCGTTAGTGAAAACAAAAGCGCGACTACACCATAGCGACAAGGGATTATGCTGTTCACAGTCCGTTTGGTGATTTTTCTAGATGCAAAGGCGCGTAAAACGTGCATTCCGCCCAGCCGCCCTTTACCGTTTACGTTAGCGCCTCGTTAATTATAAATACTTTTGACGTCACGTCACTGAAAGCAGCGTCCAGGACAAGCGTTAGGGGAGACAGCACTTGAAAACTTTCTTACAAATCCTATTGGCAAGATTGCAGCAAATAAACTTGTTATCATGCAAAGAACTTCCATTCAATTGGTAAAGAAACGGTAGCTGCGCGCAGTGAACTAACGGAGTGTGACAAACTACAGGCGTAGAGGCGCGTGGCATTGAATGGACAGCGCATACGTTGCATATTGGGACGATATTCCGCCACAGGCACCACAAATCTGAAGTTTCTAGAACAGTGTCGTTGAAGTCCACGCAGAACAGAGAAGTGATTTTAATCTACCAAGGGTAAAAAGCAGGGTTGTTGTCTTGACTATCTTTTGCCACAACGCGACACATAAAATCACTACCAGTACCTTAGCAACAATTTATTACAAAAGCTTTGCACTGGGCTAACAGTGGGATAGATTTCAATTTAGAATTAAAAGTTCGACTGGCAATTTGTGGTCAAACCGGCGGTACAAGGAAAAGAGGTCTCGCGCTTCCTTGGAAAAACCATTCGCAATGACTAGGCGCTGAGCGATCACTGACGGAAGCCGCCCGTCCTGCTAACCCGGAAAAGACGAGCGCCACGCATCGCACGTCGGACGCGCAAGTGATACGTTACAGCGAACCATACGATTCTGCCAACGCGTGCGTGCCTTCGAAACCGAACGTCTGGTTCCGGGTGAAGACATATAATTCATGCCTTTACTTTCATGGCAGCCGTGTAAAACGTTTGAGCCAATGTCGATCGAACATTGCAGCGGAATGTGCGTTTAAATTTGTTCAGGAGAAAAGGCAGCTTGCTAAGCAAGGACCCTGGCGCAGTACAAAGGACGTTTCTTTATATGTGGAAAATGATCTGTGTCGAAGAGCACTTTAATTCAATTTGCAAAAGCATGAGGGAAGCCGTTGGTAGCACGTCGACGGTGGTAAACAAGGCTGCAGTGGGACGGGATGTGGTTACTGGGAAGCGTACTGCATTAGCGTGGACGATTAAGATGATCAAAGGATTTTCGTCGCAGGTATCTCTTTGAAGCGCGACTGATTATCGGTTTCAAGCAAAGAATGTCGGTTGCATTGCAGCTTTGGTTCATGACTTGAGTCGTTGTGAAAAATAGTCGTCCAATACTGTGGTAACTCTGGGTCCTGCCGTCAACTGCCTGGTTACTGTGGGAAAGTTGATGATGAAGAAGTGAAATCAGCAACTGCTGAAACACCGAGAACCAACTTCGAAATAATTCGTCGCGTGGGTGTCCACTAGAAAAGAAATTAACGCAGCTTTCACCTTATTCGTCGTGTGCGCTTTTTTGACGGTTTGCAGCAGTCAAAATCGTTCCACGTCTAATTGCCTTCTTTTTGATCAAAATGTAGGAAAGGCTTTGACGAAAACGTAGACGAGGTTGTAAAAAGCAGCCCAGCAATCAAGCTTTAGCGCCCCAACGAAGGAGTGATCCGCTCAGCTTACGCAACAATGGCTTGATGACAGTGCATTCCAACTGGGCAAAGTTCGCGTTGCATGCATCGATTGCACATGCAGTCGTTGACAAGATTACCATAGGATGCTGTTCCGGATTAAAATAGATGAACTATTGGAAAGGTGCATGCCGCGCTGACGTAGCAGTTGCTCAAGCAGTGCGAATGCAGTCTGGGCCCAGAATTGACAATAGCATTACAATTAAGACTGCTGTGGTTTCCGTTTGGTTGCGCAACAATAAAGGACTGTGTAGCAACACGGTGACAATCAACCAAACTTGCACATCGCGAGTTCGCATGACCTTTTGCTTACGACGCAAGCCCGATGAAATCCAAACGAAGCACCGAACCGGAAACGCGCCGTATCGCCCCACCGTCTTATAAAGCCACAGTTTAGCCAGGACACACTGCGACGCACACAATAAACAAGATTTTCCAATAGCCAGCGCATCTCTTTTTGCTCACATGGCGATAAGGCGAACAACAACATTTGACGGTGGAGTTTTGGTAATGTGACGTCACAAGCCCACACAAGTACCGTGCACGTCACCACAGATTTGCTTGTGAATCGTCCGCTTGCCAGTAAACAAGATGAAAGGCGCACAAAGCAAGCGGAAAGATAGTCGATTTTTGTAATTTCAAACGGGAAGACACACGCGAAATTTTCTAGTGACAGGTGATTATCACCAACAAATACACGAAGCCGAAATTTTTTCTTTCGAACAACTAAATTGAACGAACGAATTTACTGTTAGCGTATATGTCAAAAATTTCGTCACACCGACAGTGTCTGTGCACAAAAAGATAACATGCAAGCGCCAAAACGTTTGTAGCATAGCGCTACTTGTCAATTCAAGGCTTGAAGATAAAACCCCGCTCTTTTTTAGAGGAAGGGGCGCCTGCATTTTTCAAACTGCGATATTTGTGTCTTGTATACACGTCCTAGACGTGTTTTTTTGCAGACATCGATCCAAACACACCGCGAGGCATGGGCGAACGCCAGATGGTCTACGTCGAAACGGTTTAACATTCTGAGTTTGCATCGTTGAAAACAGTTCCGGGAGGAAGGGCGCTGCCCGAAAAGTGACCGCAAGCGGCGGGATGCGCTGTAATTGCGTCCGCATAACCCCGAGATCACTTCTCGGAAAAACACGGTGGTAGCGAACTGACTGCTGCAAAAGACGGAAGACTGCGTTTCCGAAATCCTTTGAGCGCGTCCTGAAGAAGCGACTGCATTATCTCGAGAACGCAAGAGTTCGAAAGAAAAACACGGCCTCATCTGCACTGAATTTCGGCTTTAACTAGAAACTACTGTATCATTTAGTGCTTCTTTCGATGGCCTATTTGATACAATTGTCATATACAGTAACTTGAGGTGCAGAAGACATGTGCTTAAATAGTCGCGGTCGAAAATTTTAAGGAGTGAGAAGTGATGAGAGAAATCTCAAGCGAAAGAAAATTTACTGATTCAGCTGCCTATAAACAATTTGCCACCTCGATAAATGTAATGTTAACAGCACGTGACGACAGGACTCATTTTCGACATAACAGCATTGTGACGCAATTAACTTAATTGCACAAGCCTCTTGTGTCAGCAGTGCATGAACGCCTGAATGGCCATACAGGTTTTCCGTTCTTGAACAAAGTCTTCCAACAGTCACATACAGGATGCGCGGGTAATACCAGTAATCATCAGTTGCTTAAGCCAACTACCCGCGCTACGAAAACACACTGTCATCATCACGAACAACATGCGTGTTCAAGATCAGAGGTGGTTTTAGTCGATGATATATTAAAAGTAACAATAAAGTGTTTAGTCGATGCCTAATCACCTTTGATAAACATGTTTTTCAAGCTCCTCCGATAGGAGTTTAACGCGACGCTTGCTTGTTTATCGAAAAACCACCACTATGTATCATCTGCGACGATTCGCTTCCGCGTGCGCGTCAATATATTGGTGCGCGCTTGAAAATTCATCACACCAGCGGCTTTTGCCAATGGGCTGGTTACCAGTTGCGAAGTATTGCCAAAAAACATGGGTTCGCGATAAAAGCACTAAAGGTAAGTCTGGCGCATGCCGAACGTTGAACCTGGAGGAGAGAAATCGTATACAAAAGCCACAAACCTGTGGCGCAAACAATAATTACGTTATGTCAGGGATGGGTTTCAACATATATATTGAAAGCATGACTTGGTTAGTCGTGCGACAGCGACTAAAAGATGTCAGTTGCGAACTTGGAGACATCGCCAAAGTGGAACAAGAACGGTTATAGCTAATCAGCAAACAAGATGACGTGCACGCCTAATCTACGTGACGATAGGACGAGATGTTTGGCATAGTTATCATTCGCAGGCGAGCGGCTTATGGTCAAACGTGCTTGTTTAGTTAAATGCAGGTCTATGTTTGTAACCTAGCGAAGAGTTTCAAGCGATCTGTAGACTGAAAAACTTGAGTATCCTTCCACACGAAGTAAAATCGTCCACAGAAATTTCCCAAATGACGCCAGAATTGTGATTCGTGCCCCAGTGACAATAGAAGTCGAAGAATGGGTTTTCACGCAGCATCGACGTGCCATAGGGCGGCAAAGACGCAATGGATTTTGGCAAAGCTGTCACGAGGTGCGTGCGCACAAATGCGTTCGTCATGAGACAAAGAAAGCTGTAAACGGGTTTTGCCAGCCACGCCGCTAACACGGAATCACGCGCCCAACGCGTGGGTCATCGCGTTGGTCACGTGACCAACGACGTAGTTCTCTTTCGTGGCGGAGCGTGAACTTGCACATTATGACGCGAATCAAGCAAGACGTGCGTCCAGCACCGTTTCAAACGGCATAAACAAGTCAGACACGGCAAGAGAAACCTCAAAAAAATTAGTCGTGACGATCACAGCTTCGCTCTGCCATTAAATCGACTCTTCGCAACGCCGGGTCTTTTTTAACGATCTCGCCTTTATCGCAATACCTGTAAATACTGCTGCGCATACTCGAAATGGTATGTGAACCTTGCGTGCAACATCGTTGACTTTCGAGAAAGGGCGCTGAATTTGTTGACATTCGCGCAACGTTACGAGGTCAATACCAAGAACTATGAAGTGATCGGCAGTTCCAGCAACTGGCAACGTTTTGTTGCTCGCCAACCGAATGTGGCCTTCAGAGCACAAAGAATGGAGGCGAAAGGCGATCGGACCTCCACATAGCGTTACCTGAACCGTCAATCTATACATAGCGCACTGAATTGGTCGACGGGCGACAATGCGTAGCAACCTCGGATGTGTCGGCGTCACAACGCTACATTTCAAAACGCGCCAGGCACAAGGACAGCGCTTTGCGTCAGCAGAATTATTTCTGACATCTTCAGCGACAAGCTTGGTTGGCATAGATATTTACCGGTTGTGAGGAGCGCGATATCCGCTTTTTTTGCACGATACAAGTCTGGGAAATTTTTCTGTTGACTGATGAGAAACGAGCGGTTCGGTCGAAAATCGATCGGAACGAGGATCATTTTTCGACAGATTCGAAACGAAAGTGCATTCAGATCAGATCAACACGATCCGGCGACGACGACGTGTGAACAGGCGCGTTCGAACGAAAAGTCTTGGCTTTTAACATTCAGCTCTAACTCTGGCTGCGCTCAGTCACACAATCCTGCTATTTCGTACGTATTTCAATAAACGCGGAGTAAACAAGTCTCTCGTCTCGTTAAATCCCCGCTACCTCCTTGCATCACGTTGCTTTTCAGCACTGGATTTAACCTAATTTTAATTTAATGATTGGCACAAAAACCATCGGTATTACGGCGTACCAATCCCAGCTTGTTACCAAAGGACTCTCGACATCGAGAAAATACATCATTTACATACATGTGGGAAAACTGACCACTCGTCGAAAACTGTTGAGAACCCGTGCATGCAAATCGCATTAGCGAAATCGTCACAGATCAGCGAGAACAATTTGGGAGTAAACTGGTATCGAAAACTTGAACCTGCCGCAAGCGATCGGGATTCTTCTTCAAAATATATTTAGACATAGATATACGTGGAGAAAATAGCATGGAACGCAATACACGAAAGTGACTTTCACTCGATGTCACTTTCGTACGCCCGGGAGTGTATAACCAACTGGTTTTACAAAGGAGCACCGGAAGGAACGGTTTGCACATCAATGAGACTACTTGTTTGAAACGCACACAGGGTACGGGCATTCTCAATCTGCTTGATTTTGACACCACTTGCCGAGAGGGTGACGGTGCGGCGTTTGATATTAACTTCTTACAAACCGGCGGAAAAACCTGCGGTGGTGAGGCGCGCTTGCAGAAAATTGCGAAGACAAGCGAACCTCAAAACTGTCGCAAAGAACGCGAGTTTTTGTTTGTGCAGCAACGCACATTAGAATCAAGTGACTGATTGACAACACTGTCACGCCACGATGCACGGGTTCCAGCTGACCTCACGTTGATGTCGCGTGCCAGTGAAAGTTCATCAACCGCTTGATCAACAGCGCGACATCAAACCAAAACAAATGCTGGTCTCGTGCATACGCTGGCTAGTTTAGGCGCATGCATTAAAGCAGTGGTTATCAAATGGGGGGTACGCGTGCCCCCTGGGTACGCAAAGGTGCTCTCTCAAAGGGTACACGAATTTTTTCATAATGAAACGTAAAAGCACAATCACTATAGAAACATTTCTAATGATTGTGCTCATGGTTGCACTGTGAAGGAGTACTTGATAGACAAAATATTACGCAGAAGATACATCCTTCAAAAAGGTTTGAGAACCACTTCACTGGAACACGGAAAACGTGTTTTAGGGCTTTGCATTGCATCACTTATCGAGCCAACGTACTTGAGTGCGAAAAAAGGAAAACACGGCGCAAAAGTGCAAAATACTTTTCTCAGGGGATGGACGAGTTGTTTGACCGACGCCCGGTTCGTCACTATAGCGCTCAATGGCGACTCAACGGCCAGAGAAAAATTCTGAACAATGTGTACTGATGTTTGGCAATCAGTTTTAGACCTGAGGACGGAAATTCGTCAAGGCGCACCGCCGGTTACGTCACAAAGAAAAGAGCGGTTCGTCGCGAAATACTTCTGGAGTGAGTCATTTGAATTGCCGCCCTCGAGCAGGGTCAACCCGCCGTAGGGCGACGCGGTTAAGCGGAAGATGGAAACAGAACGCAGTGCCGGTCCCGGCGAATATCTTTGAGGTAGTCAGTGCTGACAGACTGAAAATGCTTCTCTCGCCAACACAAGAACCTCACGCTCGGAGCACGCTTGACGCGTGAAGCAATGATCATTAACGTGACGCGGTGCATCCGGAATAAATGTGCTTACGGTGCCGGCGACACATCGAGAGCTTTGTTTGTTTCCTTATGCACGTGGCGCCAAGCAAGGTTTTGAAATTTTAAACATAAACATTGCGCAGGCAGAGAAATATCGCCAAGCCTCCCAGAGTGCTTCGTCACATCATTCCTGGCAGCAGCGCCCGGGTTCGCAACCTGGGAGAGAGTAACCCGACACTTTCCTTTGCTATTCCAAAATCAATAGGTTGGAAGGAAAACCGCGTGGCCAGGCGGACCGCTTTTTTGCGTTCGATAGACAATGCCGTTTCTCTTTGCTGAGCGCTATGAGTAAAAACACGACTCAAACGCGCTTCGTCGTCAAGTCGAACACCAATCGACCGGGCTGGAGAAACGAGTGCTTTCTGTATTTGGTTCTTTTGGCCTTATTTTGAACAAGAATGAACCGTGAGCAACACATTGCGCTGTAATTCCTGCTGTGTGATGCTTCCGAGTTTAATCGGTTCAGGAAGCAGGACACGGTGATGCGGCGACTTGGAACTTTGACGCAACGACCCGCTGACAAGGTACTGCAAGCACCAATCGTCGTGGCCACGAAACCACAGCTCTTGAAACGGTACTTACAGGGGATTAGTAGGCCGCCGTTATTAAAGAGTTCTTTAAATTAGGGGAGTGTAAATGAAACTTTTCCAGCAGCAAGGCTCTTTGTGAAAGCCAAAACCGATTCAACCAAATCGCTCATCTTGCCACGACGCAGTGATTTCCAGCACGTGGACTACATTTAAAACGATTTTTGTCGACCTTCAACGAACTGCCGTCACGTGACTGAATTAGCACACACTAATTCCTCAGAATTGCGGGAACACCTTTTGCGGCGTGATTTCGCGCAATCGCACACGCATTTCTGCGCAACTTTCATCGGGCATGATCACGTAAACATGAATCCGCGCATTGAAAAATCCGGATCGCAACCTCTCTTGGCAACTCAGAACAGCATGGAGAAAAGCTCGATGTTACGTCTGCACTGCACCAGGCAGATGACGTCAGTGGTGCACGCGACCAACCATGTTTTGGCAAAAAGATGGTCGAGCGTTTAAGAATGAGGAAAACAAGAAAACGTTTACTTCGCACAAGTGAAAAACAAAAACATTTTTTGTTTTTAAGCCATTGAGATGAGAAATATATATTTAACAAACAGATTAATTTGATTACTAACAAAATTTACATCAAGTTGATCATGTAAGAAAGAACATAACACCGACGCCAGCAACTACGCTAATGGTTATAAATAGAACGAGTGCAGAGGTATGCGTTTCAACCAGTCAAGCAATCATCACAAAAGAACCCGTCGCTAACCAAACACTTCATCGCACCCGGAAATGTAGAACAAAAGGTCAAAATCGTTCGGTTCGTTCCAGCAGCTTACCGCAGAACACAGCTATGATCTCGCATCGCGGCAGATCTCAATCAACTTCTACACGCTTCTGTTATAATGAAATCTCTAATTATTGCAAACTTCGTATCACAGCAAATGAACCTTGAAACGGTATAGTTCTTCGACGAATCAAGGTACAGGACGATGCGATATAACACCCGAGCGGCCATGCCTTTGTGAAAGTCTATACGTTCCAGGGATGGTTTTACCAGGTATCGGCGGAGCGGGGAATAGGCGTGCAGCGAAAACAATGCCACACGCTTCATCCTAATTACAGAACAGTGAGTGTATTTTTAGAGCAGGCCTAACCTTACGCACGGCAGTGAAGGAATTTGTAAGATGTTGACAGCGACAGACAAGTGCTAGATAACCACAGAACCAACACGAATTCAAAGCGCGCGTCGTTTCTATTCATTATACACTACGCAGTACCAGTGCTTTATAACCGTTGACTGCGAGACTAAGCTGGAAACTCGGAATACTGCTACACTGTCAAACAAAGAAGCTAAATAGAATTTTCTTTTCAGGTTTCTGACAATACCTGGATGGGTAGCTCAATTTATAACAATTTTGGTCTTGCACTACTAACTGCAGGAACCTTTACAAAAATGTGCAGTATAAACCGTATGTGAAATATTTTGCTAAGAAAGAGCTTTACCTGAAAACAAGAAACAGACCCCTATCAGCAACAGATAGCGGCACAGCGCATATTTCTGTTGGACAAGACGTAACGCAGCATTGGTGCATGTTCCTGTTAAACACTAGCAAAACCTTGTTTCAAACAACCTAAAAATTTCAATCAAACTCATTCCTTCATACATGGCACACCAACCATCTTTTACTTCCACCGTACTCTGTCACTTGATGATTGCATTGGAGCGCTAGTTTAAGATTTTGAAATCGAACCAGGCCAGCATACAGTGAACCTTATTTTGTAATAATAATCAAATTACCACATGCGCAATTATTGAGGTAAACATTTTTAAAGCAAACTTAGCGCTAAGTAACGAACACATGAGCTAGAACAAACCTTTTCAAAATTCACCAACTTAAAGAAAATAAATGCTGACCACCAAGCAGCAAATTACACCAATTTTGTTTCACTGTTTGTGATCTCTACTATCACACCATGACCTAAGACTTGCCTAGAAACCTCACTTTTTTGTTGGCAGTCAGTTTGGTCACCTAATTTTCTAGAACCAATCGAGAATAAAACAAAAAAAGATTATTGAAGGGTTACATCACGTACTGGAAACGATTCCCATGACTCAAATACCAGTACTGATTTACATGTTCAGATATATCAAGCTATATGCCATGTTCTAAAGCAGCTTTCTGCTGCTATACAAACAAATTATTCCTTTTTTGAATCAAGCAAGAGAGTTAGCAGTGAGATAAAAACACATTACTCTCGCAGATTGGTGTTTGCAAGTGGCAAGTATATTAAGTTAAACTAAATGAGATAAATCTTCTATGAGTCTATGATTGATCCTGGAAAAAGTTTGCAGTAAAACAGGTTGTTGCATTGTTGCAGCTATCTTTCAATAAAATTAAACTCAACTGCAGTTCAAGCTTTACATTGGCATCACTGCTAAGACATACTTCTGCATTAAACTGTATCTTCACTAGAAATGAACAAGATACTCAAAAGCATCACTCTAGCCAACGGTTCTTGTTGAATATCCATACAAATTTTTTTATTGATTAGTTTTGACATATGCTCACATTATCATTATTCATACATGCAGAATCAGATTTGACCATTACACTTATAACACCTCACAGTATGTTTTATCTCACCTTTAGGCCTCTCAACATTTGGTAAGTAAAGAGTTGAACATAGCATGGTGAAAGCTTTTCTTGCTTCAGAATGCTTCGCAGATCTGTATCCATGAGTTCCATTCCAATATAAACTGCATTGGCAGTTATTTCACTGGCTGGGCTTTGGGTTTGATTGTTTTGTGACGACTGCATGAAAAGCACATAGGATAGGTAATACATTTAACTGGCACTATCACAAGAGATACCACGCTACTTAATGTCTCATTGGTTGCAAAATGTTTCACATTTTCTTGATACAAAAACCAATCCGTAACTATCTCTGCCAAACAGTCGATTATTAAGGAACTTAAAAAGAAGGTCAAGTTCAGCTGATGAACATTGTCTTTAATACTTCCAAAGTTGCTTTCTCTAGTAAGAGAACAAGTCTCACAGTGTTATGAATCTTACCAGCATTCAACACCTCATTCAGATGAACATTACATAAATCATAGTTAAACAGTAAATGAAAAACGCGTTGACCATGAGACAATAACTAATACTTACACAGGAAGTATCTCCTTTATGTGAAACAAGAGTATGACAAATTCGAACAATGTTCTCATGATCTAAACGCCGTAAAATTCGAATTTCTCTAAGTAAACGTTTGAGATCAACAGGAGACGTTTGTGAGTTCACTGAAACCTGCAAATGTAACATCATTAAGTCCACAGGAAAGTTCAAACCCGGTATATATCCATAATTTGAATTTTATGATCCTTGATGATTGGTGACCTTCATAATACCACTGTCAAAAACATTCTGTATTCCAATCATGTCAGCTGGAATTACCATCATTCAAAAGCACCATTAACAAGGGAAAAATGTCAAACCTTTTTCACTGCTAAGCGTCTTCGACATTGTTGGTCAATTGCTGAAAAAACTAGAGCTTTAGATCCAAGGCCCAGAGGGCATATGTCTTCATAGCGTGGTGAAACATTGTGCAGATCAATAGTCACAAATCGTCCTTCATCATTTGATGCTTCTTCATTAGAAAATTTAAATCCACTATCAGCACCAGCATCAACTGTATCCTGCATTGTGATTCGTCTAACTTTATGCAGAGAAAAATAGTGAGAAGCATTAAAAACCAATTGTAAAAGTTTGTAGGACCCTTACTTGAACAAGCTATTTTAAAGATGGAAAATGTGTTTGTCAAAAGTAGTTTTCATATTAAAAATATTCTGAAAATATGGCACACTGAAGACTTTGGTTACATCAGCTTTAATATTTCTTGCACTGGTTCACATTTTTTATATGAACTGAATAAGCAACTTCTAGGTTAGACACAGCTATTTTTGTTTATGCACCATTAATCTGCCTTTGCAAAAAATGTTTAATGATTTAGCCAATTATGACCTTTTTCAAAGATTTGATTATTTAATTTGACTGCTTTCTGTTCATTCAATATTTAGTTCTGTCTACTTTATTACTAGTGTTGAAGCAGCTCTTCATAAAACGTTTATTTTAAGGCTTTAATAAAAATACCTTATTTTCATGACTCAGTTAATGTTCATAACATCAAAGTTAAGACAAACACAGGCTTGACTAATCATCTAAAAACTAGCATCATGTCTCAAAAACTGTGACAACTTGGCAAAATCGTTTGTTTGAATGTATAAGTTTATGTAAAGTACAGACTTAATGTTTGCTCTGAGGTAGAACAATGCAAGCAACCATAAACATGGTAACAAAACTTGTGACCTCAGCTTTTACTGTTAACGGTATAAATGTTTTCATGCAGCATGAAAACCTTGTTTACAAATTTTGTGCACAGCAAATGCAAAGCTGAAACATCATGTTTATCATGTCCTTACTTTAAGAACTAAATAACTACATCAACTAACATAATCTTTAACCCTGTGCCAAAATTTAGTGAGATTAATTGCATAGCATCTCCACAATGACAACAATGAACAGCACAAGCTATTGAGGAAAGTACATTTTTAAGATACATTATTAGTCTTTTAAAACCCACCAGTCAGCCCGTGCTTTAACTAGATAACTTCAAAGTTTACAGAACAAAGAACTTGTTAGAAAAGCTAATAAAGTTAGTGTACATGACATCAGGAAATTGACCTGCAGCAGCTGTGTAACTGTAAATTACTAATTAGTGTACCTGCCGCCCTTGCCATTTCGCCGATTTTCTCCGGCATGGAAACTGACCTTACAAACACTTGCATGGTGACGCACACTAGTCTTATTAAGCCACAATTCAACAAATAGTTCAACTGGAATCTGTTCGCTTCGACAAGCTGGTATCGACGACAGGCTTTTCACAGGAACAGCCATTCCAACAGCTCAGACCTGAATTTCCTGTCTTTTCTATCTACGAAACCAGTGACAACCAACGTTAAACAGACTTTAATACTTGATTAATTCACTACAACACGCCGTTCTTCATTGGGTATGCCAGTAGGCTTATGCCTCAACGATCACCACGCCATATCACTGACGTCCACGGCCAGGACGCCGCCGTCTGGCAACCAACAGCCCCTCCCAACGAATGGCCTGTTTTATCGATCCGCGCTCATCCAACATTTTCTTTCTTCACAGCTGTTCTTCATTCCAGCCAATCGAAATGCGAGGTGATGAATACGTATGAGTTGCCTCATCATGAACAACCAAGCGGAACTGCTGGTCTTGCATTGGCAGTAAATGCATGATTCAAGTTTGCAACTTCGAACACCCACGAGAGTCAACCCTTATTTTCAATGATATTTGTACAAATAAAAGCTAAAATGATCTCAATGTAAACTATTCTTCGGCACATTTTTTAACCGCAAGCGACTTGAAAACAGTCATAATGTCTTTTAAAGACTGCAAAGGCAGCTACTGGAAACAGGATCACTATCAGCTAGAAAGTACTGACCTCAATAGAAACGAACTTTAAATTCAAATTAGATTTTCTTAACCAGATTTTTTTTTACCTGATGAGGTTTACTGTTTGTTGATTATATACTTTCATGCACTTGGTAGAGCTGAACATGCCGGCTCAGATGTGAAATACAATTCTGTAAAAGTCATAGCGTCTGATTCTTTGCTGTGAAAAAAACACTTTGATAGACACATCTTATAAACACAGGATTTATCGGTTTTGAGTTTTCTTCGATTTACACAAACTTAGACCTAAAAGAAAAGCCAAGAAGATATTTTCGCAACCCCAAATCCCACAATCTTACTACGCAAATTCAGACAGGCAATCACATTACTCTCAAAGCATGCTAAAGTTTCTCGACTCAGAGACTCGATCGTCTATCGATTCCACTGATGGGCAAAAGTGAAGAATCTTTTATTCGAGTCGACTCCGAGCCATTATTCTTCCGATTCCAAGTCAATTCTGTGTTATCAGACCTTCGATTCCCGGGCAAACCCAAATTATATGCAACAAGCTTCAAATTAAATCGAGTCTTTGATCATGGCAATAGTGTTGAACGGATCGGAGATTTTGCAAACCTAATCCAGTCCAATATTTTCATTGTGCAATCCATTCCGATCCTAGTCCGGTAGCACAGTCCAAATGTTTGATCCAATCCGGTCTGCATCCGAAAATAGTCTCTGATTAAACATTTGACTACAGTGATCAACGCAGTTTGGATATCCACATCTGATCCGGTAGAGTTTTTTCGATATCCATTCCGTCCGGATGGGGTTCTGAATTGCATAATCCACTTGGGTCGCAATCCGGAAACCGGATCATGTTCAACACTGCATGGCAAGTCAAGTGCGAATCAATTCACAACTTGCTGCTGAGTTATTTTGGCCTTTTGCTTTTTCCTTTTTGAAAGTAACCTATATATAGGCTTCTAAAACGGTGTAGCCTATTTACGTAGTATTTCGTTATGCTGAGCACAATAATAAAGTAACAAAATTTCAGTAAAAGCGTCTAAAGAATGATGTTTTCATATTCTCATCAGCATGTAGCCTAATCGATTTGTGGCCTTTGACGTAATTGTTTTTCCTATTGTTGTATTCGTGTTATTTCGTGATTTGAGTCACACAAATGCAAGGTTAAGACATCATCATAATAAACTCGTTTCCAGCTTCCACTTGCTATATATAGCTTTTACCAGCAGAAAGCAGCATACGAACCAATTTAGAGGTAAGACCAAGAGAATCAATGCAGTATTTTTAAAGGTAGTTAGCCTACTTTATTTGGAAGTTAGCTGTAGAGATGAGCACTGAGCAGCGGAGATGAACATGGATTTTGATTTAAATCCAGCGGATTTTCAGCTTTTTGATGGATTTGATAAACTTCTTCGCAAAAAAGTTCTATTTCTGGACTGTAGATTACTGCATTTTATCTGCAAGTTTGCTTCAGCGGAGTTTCCCACATCCTTCAAAGTTCTACATCGTGTTTGTTTCAATTTGGAGCATTTACGTATTATCCGGTGGTGTAAGGTAAGATACAAGCCTGCTCTCTTATGTATCATGTCACTAAATAAGGAATTCGAGTGACTTTCATTGATCCCGTCCATAATCGTTATAATACAGCGATACTTCCTACTTAGTAATAACACCTATAGCACAGTTCATCATTATTTGCATATGTGCAGCCTAGTGCTAATGATTCCCTCGTGCTGTATACTGTACCTGGCAATTTTTCTGATTTGATATCTTTCACTTTATAACTGAGCTTCTCATTGCATATACTGCTAATAATAGTGCTTTAACTTGAAGTTTCATGTATTTCAGTGTTGTGAGTCAAAGGTAAAGCACTGGTAGAGTATAAGGGCAGATGCACACAGGGTCATCTGCGGCGTGGCTGCGGTACCTTTGGCGCCGGTGGTGCCTGACCGCGCGAGTGTCCAATGCACACCAGTGTTGAACAAATCGGAGATTTTTGCAATCCTAATCCAGTCCAAAATTTTCATTGAGTAATCTGGTCCGATCCTAATCCGGTAGACCTGTCCAAATATTTGATGCAATCCGGTTTATATCCGAAAAAACTCTGATTAAGCATTCTACTGCAGTGATCAAGGCAGTTTGGATGTCCATATCTAATCCAGTTGAGTTCTTTTCAAAATCTAGTCCAATCCGGATCCGGTTCTGGATTGCCGAATCCGGTTGGATCGCGATCCGGAAACTAGATCATATTCAACACTGATGCCCACATGCTGCGGGCGCCGTGGATGGCTCAACTGCGGGCTGCCCGCTGGCAGAGGTGTACAGGAGCCGGAGTGTCCGAGTTGACTCCGGCCGGAGTCTTGACGATTTTCGAAAATAGGTGTGGAGCTGGAGTTAAGTTTTTTTGAGGAAGGGCCGGAGCCGGAGTCAAGTTTTTTAATAAAAGGTTACTTTGTTTATTATTGATTATTTTTATTGCAGATTGGTTTTTACAAAGCATGTTATCACAAACCTTCAAATGTGCAATACTACTTCACAGGACGTCTTTAAATTTTAATACAACTTGGATGTAAGTATGGTTAGGTTGTTGAGTTTCATGTGTGTAAAGATTTGGACAATTTCTTGTTCATGGGGATACGTTAACAATATGTTGGCCAGTAAAATTCAGCTCACATAAGTTTAGGTAGTGTCTCAACAACGAGCATTTCCTGTTTTCTGTTTCGAAGGACAAAAAGTACCGTATCCCGCATCCAGTTTTCTGCCAGATATAAAACTGAATTGGAGAACATTTCACTACTACTATCAACGTGGTCGGGTGGGAAGTGACTAAATAATCCTCAGTTCGAGTGACTCCTTTGTTGTATTTGGTTTTTCTTTTGATGTAGCCTACTTACACAAGATTCAAAATTTTTGGACCCCTGGTGATGTACATTTCGAAACGCAGACAAGTGTTGATAATTAAATTAACCTTTAGACTAGGGTAACCGTTAGGTGTAGCATTTTGGATTAGGGTTTTGTGTTAGTGTTTCAAATTAGGGTTTATAGTGAGCATTTAGGGTTAGGGTTCAGTGTTAGTGTCTAAGGTTTGGGTTTAGGATTAGCGTTTAATGTTGATGGTTAGGGTTTGCAGTTAAAGTAAATGGTTAGGATATAGGGTAAAAAAATTATGGCCACCTTAAGGCTTAATCCTTTATCTTAGAAGCAACTGACATATATTGCAGTTATCAGCAAATTCACTTGATACGGTTTTTTAGTCTTTTTAATGCGAAAAAAGGATACGGTCGTTTAGACACTGCCAAAAGTTAAGATAATTCACTTTGGAGTGTGAACAAGAGTCGGAGTCCAAAACTTTAAAATGTGTCGGAGCAGAGTCGGAGTATATTCAGCCGAAGCGTGCCTATGGTAACCGTGGATGAAGTGCCGTTTGTAGGCATGCAATGAAGAGGTTGTTTCGACAGTGTGTATCTGCATGGTTGACAATTGTAAACGCATTGAATTGGTGTTCGTGAAACTAATGTGCAAAATACAATAGTACAGTAGGCTAATAGCTACTCAAGCAAGTTCAAATTTTCAACTTCTCAAACTGAACACTAGCCTAAGCCTTGCCTACACTGCACCTCCACAATCCCAGTGTAGCACGATATATTTGGGAGTGTAGCCCTTAAACTAAGCAGAATTGGAAGTGTTAATACCAGGATAGAGTTGGACAGGCAGGTTGAATTAAAATTTCATCCACCAGCTGCAGTAACTGCATGGTTGTCAATTATGCTTACATTTATTGCCAACTCTTTTCTACCTTGCTAAATCTACACTGACTATACCTATACTTTCAACTTTGAATATCCTAGTTAGCCTACACCACTGCTTTCTGGAAGGGGTCCTAACTTTGCCTGCACTGGCAAGTCAAGAGTATGACAAGTTCACCCCTGAGCCAAAACTAGTAATTTTCTGGAGTTTTAATGGTATGTTGGCACATTAAAATTTGCAATGCAAGTTGAAGACATTTGTAATTAATCTTTAATGTTGAGTGGTGCTTAAAAGTCTAACATGAACCAATGCTTTGACAACCAGGGAACAGATGTGCTGTACCAGCCAGGCTGACAAACAAACACACCTCACAATGAATTTTATATTCTTTAGTGGTGTGGCTGTTTATGGTCTTTGTTACGATTATTGCTGACAAAATGCCATTCTAAGTGACATTATGTGTGTCACACCAAGATTGTGCATTAAATATTTCTATATTGTAGTTATTTTTTATATTGAGAAATGAAAGGCACGTAATCATCCTCATTGCACAAATAAATTGTTTTGCTGATGCTTTCATTATCACCAGTGGTGTAACTAGAGATTTCAGCCAGGGGTGGCAAAGCTGAGATGAATGGGGCCACTGGTCACCGTAGGGGGCCCACAAGACAAAACTCAGAAAAAAAGTTAAGAAATTACAGTGAACCTCTGTATGTCGTGGATGTCTATACCAGCTAAAAAACCGAAAACACCCGAAAAACGCAAAACAGCAACAACCTAAAGATTACTAAATATCAAAATGTCAACTAAAAGGGGCCGAGGTTTTACATTTAACTTGCCAGGGGGGGCAGCTCGTCCTTTTGACCCATGTCAGTTACGCCACTGATATCACTAGTGAGACATTTTTTAATAGTGTGGTCTCTTTGGTATTACAAGATAACATAAAAATTGGGATGTGTTGGTGTTGCTGTAAGTTACTTTGAGTTTGTTGCCAAGGTATTTATTTGGTAGTGTCTATTTTTCTTCATGAGGCAACGTAGGGCTGGGGCTATTTTGCCTTTAGCAGAGCACGATTGATAGTATTTTGGACTTAAACAGGATTTGGAGTTTGAAACTGGCTGTTTATCGGATTTGGATTCGATATTGAAATGAAATTGTTGAATTGGACATGGATTTGAAAAACCAAAATCCGTTCATTTCTACTGAGCAGTGTCACATTTTTAGACTCCAACTTCACTCCTGCTTCAGCGGTAAGGCCTTCTGCTTTGATCCTAAAAATATGAAACCCTCAACTCAGACTCTTTTTCCACTCCGAAATAGTCCAACCAACTCATAACAAAGTTCACTTTTGCGCACCATGTGTTCTGTAAAAATCACTTTTCACTTCCTCTTTTGCTGTGGGGAGGGTCGGTATGAACATTGAACATGGATTTGGATTTAAATCCTGCGGATTTTTAGCTTTTTGATGGAATGGGATAATATCATTTCTGGTTAACGGGATTTGGATTAGATTTGATAATTTTTTCTTGAACTTCTTCGCAACTGTCAGTTAGAGATATGCATTGGACTGGACTTGGATTGGACTGGATCTACGGAAATTTGGATCGGATTTTGAAATAAAGTTATTGGATTTGAAAAACATAAATCCGTTTATCTCTAGTCACGGTGGTAGCAGTCAAAGGATGTCTCTAAATACCTCACAATTTTTAGCAATATCCGATAGTTTTGCTTGTTTCACACTAAGTAAGGACCAAGCCAGGTTGGAGACAAAGGTGATCGGAGTCACTTTGAAAGTGATGGAGTCTCGAGACCCGTTTTTTGGAGTCTCGGTCTCGAAGGTCTCAGGTGAAGCGTGTGCGGCCCTGTTGTGTTCGCACACCTTCAGTGTGGGATTGATCCTCGAACCTCGGGAAGGATGGATTGTGACGTCATAGATGTTAATTCCGCGCCAGATGAATCGGCCAAAGAGAGCTCTTACTTCCATGTGCATGGAAGTCATTTATGTGTCGCTTGCTTGGTCTTTCCCTTCTCCTTGCTTTGGCCGTCTTTGCTCACACGTAGAGGTCGCGCTAGCGTGACTGCTGCACAAGTCTCATCTCGATCTCGAAGGATCTCGGTATCGAGCTCTTCGTCTCGAGACTTTGCATAGGTTATTTTTTATGAAGTTTTGCAAGGAGTTCCTTAAAAAAACGGTTTTGAAAAATGATTGTTCAAAGTTTAGCCGTTCAAAGAGGTCAGTGGCTAAGCTTTCTTTGTTGTTATATTGTTTGCGAGATGGAGAAAACAATTTGCCCTCTACCCCATTTAAAATTTATACTGAATTCAATAATAAATGCGCATGTACCAAAGAAACCGCAGCACGTAATCTCTGCAACGAGAGGTTGGAAGTACTTTGCTAAGGACTATCATTGAACTGCTTTTCCAAGAGTTTTGTTATGAAACCCATAGGCTTATTCAAAAGAGGTGGGAGAGTGCCAAAAACTTTCTTTTTTGAGAAGCCAAATAAAACCTTGTCTTTTGTTCGAAGGGATTTGCAAAGCACTCTGTTAAAACACGCTGGTGAAGTTTTTTTTTGTTCTGCGTAATGCAGACTTTTTTAAGTTCAAAAATGCCTCGGAACTCTCTTGAGGAAAAGTTTTGCTCATAAGGGTTTTATACAGAGAGCAAATAATGCGTCATGGCTGATCAGTTACTTTGACATACCTACTGCTATAGGCTTTACAGCCTTTCTGCGTTTTCTAACCGACAAGCGGTGTTGCGAAAACTCCAACAAACAAAAACAGAAATTTGGAACAGTTGTGAACATCAGTCTAACGTAAAAATATGGAAATTATGAAAAACTTGAAAATGTAAAAACTTGACAATAAAAAATAGCAAATCCAGGAATTATACATAGAGCCATAAAATCAGCGGGAAGGCGCTACACCATTTCACTGCTAGTCAACTGCACCGGCAATCCCGAACTTCGCTCATTCTGCTGCAGCATGCTGCATCCTAACAATGCCTGTCGAAAACATCTGATAGGCTCAAAGGCGCAGCCAGGGGGGGGGG
>Ga0210059_1001383_pt1 | contig 36279 bp, 18 predicted proteins | sample Ectturendosymbi2_FD_188042 | JGI IMG/M metagenome (GOLD analysis project Ga0210059, IMG submission 188042) | Ecteinascidia turbinata endosymbiont from Florida, USA - Sample 2 (SPAdes) (version 2) | ecosystem: Host-associated > Tunicates > Ascidians > Unclassified | place: Key West, Florida... | reverse complement strand
TTCCAAATTTTTGTGGGAAATACTGTTTGAGAATTGGTTGTGATGGCCCATCATGTCCAATGTATTTTTCTTGATTTAAATCTGTCATTTCTTCATTGGACACTTCTTGACTATTTTCAGCTGTTTTGTTGTGGATACCAGGCTCAGCTTCTTGAGTTATTCTTCTTAGATCTTGAAGATTCACATTCACACTTTCAGTTCCTGTATTGGCTGTAATGCTGCTTATATTCAGGTTAGAGCTTACTGGTGAGGTTAAATCTGTGTTTTCTTCATCAGACACCTCTTCACTGTTTTCAGCTGTTTTGCTATGCATACAAGGTTCGGCAACTTCTTCGATTATTCTGTTTTGATTTTGAAGATCCACGTTTACACTTTCTGCTCCTGTCTTGGCTGTAATGCTACTAGTATTCAGGTTAGAGCTTACTGGTGAGGTTAAATCTGTCATTTTTTATCAGACACCTCTTGACTGTTTTCAGCTGTTTTGCTATGCATACAAGGTTCGGCAACTTCTTCGATTATTCTGTTTTGATCTTGAAGATTCACATTTACACTTTCAGTTCTTGTCTTGGATGTAATGCTACTTGTATTCAGGTTAGAGCTTACTGGTGAGGTTAAATCTGCTATTTCGTCATCAGACACCTCTTGACTGTTTTCAGCTATTTTGCTATGCATACCAGGTTCGGCAACTTCTTCGACTATTCTGCTTTGATCTTGAAGACCCACGTTTACACTTTCAGTTCCTGTCTTGGCTGTAATGCTACTTGTATTCGGGTTCGAGCTTGCTGGAGAGGTTAATTTAAAATGCAGTTGACTTTGTTTTGAATCCCGCACAATGGAAAACTTAACTCTCTTCCCATGATGTTTTGCTTTTATATGACTTTCTTTGTTGTCAGAATTGAGTTGCTTTTGACATACTTCACATCTGACACGATGACGGAATGGTCGTTTTCTGGATCCTAGACTTGTCATGGTAAAAATTACGAATAACATATCACAAATCTGGAAGGAAACAATGAACGTTTTCAACATTTCTGTAATAGACGTTTACATGCATGTTTCAGACTGCCACTTTTCCCGCAGCAGTGATTCCTAGTGAACAACTAAAAACACCATCATTGACAGACGAAAAAAATTTAGTATCTGAACAAATTCAGATTGTCCGAATGAGCCTGAAACCCCTGCCAAATCTGTTTTATAGTTACCTTGCTTGTTAATTGTTTGGACAAAGAATTGATAGCGTACAAGTATTGTCATTTATAACGCTGGTCCATATTACACGAACCGCTACCAGGGTTGGTCCAAGTTACACACTGCATTCACAAAACTAACTTCAAAACTTCCCTACCTCAGCCAGTCAGCTAAAATTTGATGTTAAGATCAATGCTGCAACAGATAACAAAAGAGTTCTAAAAAAAAGAAAAATCTGGCATTCGAAGAAACGAGGGCTGGGTCCAGATCAAAGTCATTATCACCAGTCACGACCAGGGATGTGGAAGCGGAAGCTGGAAGCGGAAGCGGTCCTTTTTCTGTGGAAGCGGAAGCGGAAGCGCGAAAATCCTACCGCTTCCGCTTCCACATAGGTTATTTAACTTGGAGAGTAACTTGGCGAAAATGTTTTGTCCATTTCCCAATGTGGATTAAGCGGTGAAGTTGCACTACAAGTCTGAATCAACGTGCGATATCAGTAGCGCGAGAGAACGAGATAAAGCGTAACTAGCATCCATGGCGTTCTTCATAGAAGGCCAAGTCACCGTGCAACTTACCGATTTTATCGGAGGCTGGCTTTTCAAACCTAGCTGCTGTCTACTACAATGGTAACAGTTTGAAAGCACAGCAATCTCCCGGTTATGTTCGCAACTTGGATCTGAGCTGTTTGTGCGAACTTATGTGGTAGGTGCGAACTTAGCAGTTGTGCTTTTAACTGCCTTAGCAAACAGATGTTGATCAATAGGGCTTATGTTTGGAGACTAATTGATGCTTTGACTGAAGCTAACTATTCTTTTCAACTAGGCATATAGTATTCACTTACATTATGCTATCCACTTCACAAACAATGTTAGGCAAAGCCAAGCGTCTAATTGAGTCATTTTGAGTCAAACCATCCAACTGATCCAAGTTAACGAAACATCGCATGACAGTGCGGAGTGAAGCTGCTGTAGGAAAGTCTGTGCGAAGCGGGAAGTTATGTGCAAACATTATTTGCCCTAATGTCTGAAGACACACACAAAAAAAGTTAGTGCGTCTGTCCGCGGATTAACAGAGCTGCTTAGGAAGGTATTTCTTTGGATTGATAACATGCATCGAGCAAACTGCCCCTTCCACCTCCACTAACCATTTGAAAGCAAAAGAACTTGCTGAACAATTATATCAAATAGTGAAGTTTACCAATATAATGTTTCTTGTTTAACATTTTTTATGACCAGTTGTCACGTTTGATTTGCTGCAAATACCAATAAATTGCTGAAAAAGTTGAATCCAGATTTTTACATAACTTTGTGCGAACTTAACTTAGATATTACTGAACATATGTGTTTGCCAACTCAGTCTAAAAAGTTTTTCGCATTTTATTGAAGATGTAACAAGTTTGTCCAAAACCTTACGTTCTAGAATTTTGCTCAAAGCATTATTATGGCGTAATAATGTATGACAATCAAAGCGCTTTGAAGAAACCTTAAACGGTTACGGTACGCTATGCAATTTAGCTTGATATTTATTAGGCTAAAGCAGTGTTTCTTAACCTTTTTCTACCTCAGCACCCCTTTTGGTCATGCCTAAGCAGTTCAACACCCCTACCATTGGCTAACACCTGGTTACTATAAGGATAAAGTAAAGACAAACGTATTCCTTTTGCCGCCACATATGTGTCCTTCCCCAGCACCCCCTGAAATTGATTTCAGCAACCCCTGGGGTGCACCCCATGTTAAGAAATTGATTTCAGCACCACCTGGGGGGGAACCCCATGTTAAGAAACCCTGGGCTAATGTCAGGTTGTTGTAAGTGCTGTTTGTATTGATATGTGTTGAAGACAGTTTTCTAGGTTGTGTTTTTGTAAGAACAGAGTAGCAGTACCGTGCTGACAGATACTAACTTATGCGATCATTTTAACTAGTAATGTGCCCTTGTAAATCGCAAGCTGCTGGTTTTGATAGTCATGCTTGTCAGCAAGTTCATAGATGAGATAGAGCCCAGGTTCTGTTAGAGTCCAGGTTCTGTTGGAAGCGGAAGCGGAAGCAATAGGTGTGGAAGCGGAAGCGGTTGACGAAATAGCCGCTTCTACATCCTTGGTCACGACTTTGGTCCACAGTTTGTGACGAACTGCTCAACGCGAATGCCAGCCGGTGAGAGGAGGCACAAGCAGTCGTTGCTTTCCTTCGTTACCGTCCCCTGACTTGAAGAAGAAATACGCAAATTCAGATGTATTGACTATGAAAATGATTAAAATCAAACAATAATTGCACCTTATCAACATGAAAGGACAAATTTTTATTCAATTTGTTATTTTGCATTCCTAATTCGTTTTGCACATTTCATGATTATGCTAGGGGAGGAACTCCCTTCCTTGCCTCCCCTGACGGTCCGTCACTGATTTTTTATCATTCAGATTTTTGAACAACTTTATTGCTCTGAGAAAAAAGTGTTGCCCTGAAACTTTTCACTGTGTTGAAATATTTTATATCTTTCAGGACTTTTGAGCAACTTGTGGCTTGCCCTGAAAAACAGTGTGCCCTAAATTCACGTGTTGAATATATATATTTTTGATCATTCAGAATTTTGAACAACTTGCGCATGCCCTGAAAAATAGAGTTTGCCCTAAAATTTTTCACTGCATTGAAATATTTTTATCTTTCAGGATTTTTGAGGAACTTGCGCTTGCCCTGAAAACAGAGTTTGTGATGAAATTTTTCGCTGTATTTAACATACTTTTTACATTCAGTATGTTTGAGCAATTTTGCTTGCCCTGAAAAACAGAGTGTGCCCTGAATTCACTGTATTGAATGTATTGTGTATCCTTCAGAATTTTGAACAACTTGCGCTTGCCCTGAAAAACAGAGTTTGCCCCGAAAATGTTCACTGCATTGAAATAATGATTTTTGAGGAACTTGCGCTTGCTCTGACAACAGAGTTTTCCTGAAAATTTTCACTGTATTGAATATAGTTTTTACATTCAGTATTTCTGAGCAACTTGTGCTTGCCCTGAAAAACAGAGTGTGCCCTGAATTCACTGTATTGAATATCTATCTTTTATCATTCAGAATTTTGAACAACCTGCGCTTGCCCTGAAAAACAGAAACTGCCTTGAAAATTTTCACTGTATTGAAATATTTTTTATCTTTCAGGATTGTTGAGCAACTTGAGCTTGCCCTGAAAACAGAGTTTGCCCTGAGTTTATCAACCCCAGCCCTCCCGCCTTGTACGCCACTGGGTGCAAGCACCAAAGATGGGATCTTTGCGAAGAGTCCACGTTGTGACAAAGGGACGTACCCAGGTTAGATTGCGCCCGGGCAAGAAAAAAGTTTGGCGCCTCCATATTTGAACTTGCAGTAAGGTATGTTGTGAGTAAATGTACTGCATTGAAGAAAACACTTGCGACATTGTTGCGACTTTTCGGCTGCGCCCGGGGCATTGTGCCCCCCTCGTTACGCCCCTAGTGTGACACCTTCGCGATAAAGTGCGCAGCTGTGAAATTCGTAGAGCCCTGAATGTCGAACCACGTCTTTTAATTGAGAGAACACAACTACGTTAGTTAGGCTATGTATCCAGAATGCCCGACGAAAGACTGGTGAGGCAAGCCCTGCTGGCTAAACTCACAGGAAAGCGACCCAGATGTCGTCCAAGGCCCAGGTGGAGTAACTGCATCTCCGACCTTGCTTGGTCCCGTCTTGTTGTGGAGCCAGCAGAACTATCTGAAATTGCTGTTGACCGTGAGGTATTCCAAGTTCTCCTATGGATGCTGCCCCGCAACCCTCCCTATTGGAAAAGCGGACATGAAAATGAATAGCAATTACGTTATTTTCACCAGTGTTTAGAAGCGCTCAACTAGCAAGTGAACACGTTCCTTAGGCGGCTAGAATTGATTAATACGAACGTAGAGACGGCTAGAAATGATTTGCGTATATAAGTCATGATACCTTTCGCAGGAAATAAGATGTAAAATTAAGTTCGGGTACCGCTATTGTTGCGTCAGCGTCGTAATGCGGCCCGCGGGTTACCTTGTAAATCCTCATGTGGCCCACGGAGCAATTTGAGTTTGAGACACCTGCTTTAAATACACACCAAAACATTCAAACATTGTAAGTAACAGTTCAACAAAAAGAAAAAATGACATAGGGAAATAGTAAAAAAAGTGTAAAATATTAGGACCATATTTTACTTTGAAATGAAAACTACAATTTTCTACATAGTAACTTTTCTTGACTTTTGTTAGCAAATTCTTCAATGGCAATGTCAAAACTTATTTAATCTGTTAGTTGTTGCTCTATAGACAGTATAGCAAGATTTCTCAACTTCAAGGTGCTCAAACTAGATCTTAAGTAATTCTTGATCAGTTTTAGTTTCGAAAAACTCTCACAGGTAGCAACACTAACGGCAATTGTGAGGAAAATCCGCAGCATTATTACAATTTTTGGAACAGAGTTCCCACAGTTATAACCAGTGGCGTAGCCAGCCCAAAAATTTCGGTGGGCCAAAGTGTTTGATTTTAGGCGAATAACACTATTTTGCTTAGAAAAACGCCTCTCAAAGCACAAAATGACTATATTTTCTAAAAATTAGGGGGCATAGCCCCTTTCGCCCCCCCCCTGGATACGCCTATGGTTATAAACTACTTTTGAATAAACTGCAAAAGTTTCAAGGGTTCCTTCTTTCTCTACTGTAAACTGTACATCGGCAACATCGTGTAACTGTGATGTAAAAATAGCGTTCTTAACTGCACAAGTTAAGAACGTTCAAAGAATAAGGGCGAATATAAACAATCTGATTGCATCAAAGCAGGCAACCATGCGTTATTAGACCACGCTTTAGAAGCATTTCTTTCCCCGTAATTACACTGTCGTACATTTGTTTCTTATCAATAACATCGATCATTTTTAGGGCAACAGTAAAATATTTCAATATTTTGTGCACCCTCGTTACCCTGCATGGCTACAGACTTATTGCAGAAAAGATTTGTAATGAATATACAGCTCAGACAATGTTTTTTCCAGAGCCAAACCTTTCCGACTGAAAAAAGCCAGATTTCGTTTGTTTTTTTTATGGAATAAAAAAGCCAAAGGTGTTCAAAAAAAGTCAGAATTTCAAAATCTGGCTTCAAAAAAGGCAAATTGTCAACCCTGAACCTTGCACCATTGCTGCTGATGGCACAATCCTTGATTTCATTCCCACGTAACACCTCTTACGGCTCAACGATTGGCTGCTTAACCGCGTGCCCATTCGGTCATAAAAGATTTGCTGTGGCTCTAAAAAGCCATGCTTGCACTTCAAACTGTAAAAAACTTGCAACTGTCGTTATGAACGAACAACACCTTCTGCGGGGACCGACAAATAGCATCGCTATAGCCAGGGGCGGATTAAATAAACGCGAGGACCCGGGCAAAGTCGTGACCGCGAGATCTCCTAAACGCCTGGCGCAACTGCGTAGCGTTTCACATGCTCTCCTTTGAACTTTGCAGAACACCGGTCAAAAACGTCAAAACTGATACGATTCGGCAGCCTACACTTCAGAGACAATTGGGGGTGACCATGTATGCCGGTTCGTATGTGTTTAATTTGTTCAGACAGAAAGTTGTATCACAAAAACATGAATCTTCAAACGTTCATTTCAAGTTTCCACAGTAGCAATTTTCCGCATGTGACCAGGGTTCATACTGCGGGGTTTTTCCACCCAGATCTGCACTTTTCAGTCAAACTGGGATCTGGGTATCTAGGTTTACTTATGAAAAATCGTGTTAAATCTGGGTGTTTTGAAGTGATAAATTCATCAGCAACTTCAATGTGTTCAATATTATAAAGATTACTTTGTATTACAGTGTTTGTAAGCGTACATCAGGTGAGAAAGTACACATATCAGCTCAAGTAGAAAGTGTTCAGTCGGTTTCATATACTCATATAAGATCATTGTCGGGGTTATATATATAAGGTTATTGTCTCTAATGCCAATTGAGAAACTAGTGAAACAAGGGTTAGGACTGATTGTTTAAATTTCGATGTTTCCCTATACATCAAGGTTTTTTTTAAGGTGTTTTAGGGACCCGATTCGGGTCCCTAGAATTGAAAATCGGTTCCTAGAATCAGAAAAAATTATTATCGGGTCCCTAGAATCAGAGAAAATCGGGTTCCTAGAATCAGAGAAATCGGGTCCCTACAGGTCCATACCGGGTACCTGACATTTTCCTTGAAAAAACCCTGCTATACATAAAAATTTAAAAAATTCAATCAAAGGAAGAAGGCATTGGGATTATATTTTCTGTGGGATTTTAGATCCCGCTGCAGTTCAAGATTGCAGAAAATTTCGCAGTTAATAACAACGTGCTCTTACAATTAGTGAGAGATATCATCAACGGCATATGTTACCAGCGTTATGAAAAACGTCTTGAGCAACAAAATATGGTCCAAATGTTAATGTTTGCGCTGCAGAATAAAATTTGGAAGAGAAACTGTATAATTAAATCAATATTCGGTTATCGTTTCATTTCAAATAAGCACACTCATATGCTGTTATTCGTAACACAAGCTTTCTAGGTTTTTATTGTACGAATATGTTTTTTTGGTGTGCAATCTTTTTTTTTAATCACTGAATGGGAGCCCTGCATGTGACTGTTGAACACGGACATCTTGGCAGGTAATGCAGCGAGACAGTGACACTGCTGATAGCGGTAAGCCACATATAGTTTTATACTGTGTGAAAAGAAGCCTGAGTAAATCTGTGGCAGTGCTTCCACAAGTATGGAAAATCCATTGTTAGTGTGAGACTGTGATCAATGTGCCCGAGTGAATAGCTTTATCAAACGACTTTTATGTGGGCTAGGCTTCTTTTCACATAATATAAAAATACGTGGCTTCTTAGAATAGGCCTACATCTATGCGGACTTGTGCGAATGCGTCTGTATCCTTAACGTTTAGTTCTGACTTCTTGGTGAGTACTAAATGCAAAGCTATATTTGCTGTGGCGAGTTTGCGTAATTCTTTTGCGCAGTTTTTTAAGCCTGCGTGGTGTTATAACTTTAGTAAGTTGTGCAATACTCTTGTCAACATATAGTTCTATTTCTCATGGCTTGAAACAGTTTTGCGACAGTGTCTAACTGTCTTGTTTTTACACTGCTCATGTTGTTCTGGCCGTTGATTATTCTTCTTGTAGAAAGTGCTCGAAAAAATGGATATTAGGCAGTTCATGAAAAGAAAGAGCATTTCTGATAGCCGAAGTGTAGAATACATTTTAGACAAAAGATTGAGAATTGATCTTCAACCAGCACAGACTAATGGGGTATAGAGGGTAAAGTGTTTTGTGAACGTCTATTTGCATTGCATCGTCAGCAACCACAAAAGGATTAGCAAAATTTCGACGTATCCCCTCCCCCTTGGAAAAATTTATGCGGACGCCCATGGATGCACTGATTTCGATCTAATTCGTGGGTCATTAAGCGTGGTGCTGTTTGGTTCAATTCTCTTAAATCACTCAAAAACGATAAGTGCCAAAGTTGTTAGTTTCCTTAGCCTGTATACTAAACGCAGTAATCAAAAAGCTGTACATTTTTGACGCGTGGCCTAAAAACATGAAAATTAAAGAAGTACTTTGATATTCAAGCGTGAGGCCCCGGGCATTTGCCCGGTTTGCCGAATGGTTAATCCGGCCCTGGCTATAGCTATAGGCAAAGTGACGACGATATTGCCGAAGTATGGTGTAGGAGGTGGTGGTGCAGGCGCACCCCCCAAAATTTTTATTTGGTGAAAATCCGGGCAAAATCCCTGGAAATCTGGGCAAACGCTCTGAAAACACTATAAAAAATGGCACCCAAAGTGCTTTGACTTGAAAAAATGGCGCCCAAACTCACAGGTCATCCGAAATAGAAAATATTCGCACAAAAAGTGGCCCAAATTTTTTTCGGGAAAAGTTTGGGGAAATTCAGACAAAAATCCTTCGCACCTCCAAAAATTTGCCTGCTCCTACACCTATGTTGCCTAACTCCAATGCATGTAAAAGGTAGAAATTCTTTCAGTGCCGACGAAAAAACGTCGTTATAGGCTAATCCTGCTATATAAGGCAGACTTCATGAGTCCAAATGCAAATAGACCTGATGAATTCGGCTAAGTTAAGCACATAAAGTTACACAAATACAGGCAACAGCCAAATATATTAAGTTGTCTGATAAATCAGATACTGTATTAGTACCCCGTATTACTTGAATACATTCAAATTCATGCTGGGTCATTTTTTCAAAGAACTCGACAAAAATTTCTAGCTCATTTTCACAGAACCAAACCCTAAACACTAATCTTGAGGTGAGTTAAAAAAAACAACTTTGAGTTGACCTCTTGACTTTATAAAACTCGTTTGTGTTTTTGCAGTTCATCTGTGTTGACAGCAGGGGCGCAACCAGCCCTTCATTTCGGGGGGGGCAATTTTCATGAAGTTTCATTCGATGACGTCATCGTGCTTATTCAACCGTGGTACAACTTTTTCGCAAATGGTCACATATAATAATAATGTATTTTTGCCCGCAGACACGAAGTCCATAGTATACAAACACACACATTCTGCACAACGCTGGTTAATAAACACAGAAAATTTTACAATAGCGTTGGAGGCTGAATCACGGGTGTCAAGCGAAATTTCTGACTTCACGCCATATGCGCATGCACAGAGCAACATTCTACATGTAAAATACGCTGAGAAAACTGATGATTATTGAGCTTAGGGTTTGGTGTTTAGGTAAGTGTGTCGGGTTAGGGTTTATGTTGCAATTAGAAAAAGAAAAATAATTGAAGTCCAAGATTAAGTTCAATATTTTTCACTGGTTTTACTTATTCCCGTAGTGTAGCTTGTTGCGGGTATCTGACATCCAACCAAAAAGTTTTAATTTACACAACACACATCAAAAAGTAATCGCCAAACTCTATTCCTTTAGTCTGAAAAGCAAAAAAACTGACAAAAAATAATAGGTCAGAAATTTTGCAAAGGTCCGAAATTTTGCTTGACACCGGGCTACAGAAACTTACTTAACAGAACGTTTTGTAACGACGTTGGAGGCCGAGCCTCAGGTTTACAGATGAATTCTTAACACTGTTTGTTAACTTGGTACAACACTACTGCAGAGTGGGACGCTAATTCCTAAACTGGTCAAGGCCCGATACGAATGCATTGTGACATGCACACCCTCAAACGAACAAACACTGCAATCAGGGCCTGATTAAGGGGGGGGACGGGGGCAATTGCCCCGAGCCCCCCGCCACAAGGGGACCCCCATGATGAAATTTATTTGTTTCAAATAAAACAGCCGTTTGCAAAATTTTTGTGATTCAGAAGCGATACAAGATTACAACTCTATATTATATTCCTAATTCCTATGTTGTGTTAAGCATCATGGGCCCCCATAAGAGCAACTGATTTCTCTACAAATTTGACTGTCTGCCAGTTTTTGCAATTGCTGCTGAATAGCCTGGAAGTGTTTTCGGTTTTGTTCAATGTAAATATATTTAATTTCGCTGGTAACTTTTTCCTAATAATCGTTCTTTTGGCATGGGTATGACTCTCCAGTCGTGCATAATGCCTATTGCACAAATGTCACGAAAACGGTACTATTTGCGTCCTAAAGCTAGTGGTTGCTGACTACTGTTTAGTATCAATCAATGTTGCCACTGGGGTCAGTCTCGTTAACATCAGACAGTTGCGTTTTTCAACATGAGATAACATCAAATTTTTTCGCTACAGTTTCATATAAGCTAAATGCTTCTATTAACAAACCTAACAAAGCGTGATTACCCTCGAATCTGAAACAGAGCGAAACATCGCCAGCGCTGGATCGCTAACCCAGAGTTTTTGTCACACGCACTGTAACCCAGGGATATTTCACCCGTTATTGAAAAATAAAAAAACAAAACTTCCATTCAATTAGTTTGATTACGCAAACTACACTGGAAACGTAACTCTTATTCCGTGGATTGTGCACTAATACAGTTACTTTGTACTTTAACTTGATGCTGTTATTGATGAAAAGGAAAAACACACCTGGCCGGGTTGAACTCACCCGGTGTTAGTTTCCAGAGAGAAGATACGAAAATCTAATATAAAAACCCCAAGAAAAAATACATTGGCTTTGAGGAACCTCTCCTGCTCCATGCTGGTAAGTAAGCACGCTCTGAGTGAAGCACGTCCTGAGTTAATTACAGCCCTTGATTGCCACACTTACAGCCCTATATCGCACGGGAGAAAAAAATCACAATAACCAAAACGCGGGTGATGTTCGCCCCAAACTACTATCTTTTCTCCTTAGTGGAAAAGTGCAGACAGCGAGCACGAGATAACGCGCACCAGTCAGCATATCAGACAAACATCTCCAGCTGCTGAAGCATGGAGGGCGCTCCCGCGCTTGCTTAGGTATCAGTGCTCTCACTTTTAGGGATTTTGACCCTTTTTAGGGATTATTTAGGGACTTTTGGAAACGTATGAAAGTGTGAAAAAATGAACTATTTCAGTTTATCTTGCAAATCTATTTTTAACATTTATCATGGCACTCCGATTTTATATTGCACCACCACATATTTAGGGATTTTTTGGTACTGTTTTAGGGATTTAAGAGTTGCATTTGGGAGAGCCCTGTTAGGTATGAACCACAATGTTCACTTCACGTGAAGAGTGGAATTCTCGCTGTCCTAGCGATACAGGGTTAAATGGAGAAGTCGTTTATTTACGTAAAATATTAATCTCAGCGCAGCGAAGAGGGCTTCTTTAGTTTGAAACGATAAACAAACACACATTAGGGTGAGAAATTGATGAAAGGATCTTAGAAATCATGAATCTAACTTATTTTCGTCTTAAAATGAGAGGAAATGTGGAAAACAAAAACAACAACCCAGTCAACATCAGATGTGTCGACAAAACATCAGAAATTCATCTGAGATACATCATCATATCTGATGTCATGTCAGAAGTGGCAACACTGGTATCAATGATCCCGAACTTCTGGTGCAGTCTCGAGATAGCCACAGCCGAACTGCACCTTTGTTTCGTCATAAAGGGTAACTTGTGATGGAAACGCACTTTTCTTCCGATGTTTACTATCGTTGTGTTACATCATAAACATTTGAAGCTATTCAAGCCATTTATATCACATGTTATTGCGTGGTCCGTCAGAAAAGGTTTTAATCAGTCGATTCGTAGGACGAAAGAGCAGGAAACGACATTGTAGTGTCTAGAAGATTGAGCGATGCCGAAACCTGTAGTGCCATCAGGAGCTATGAAAAGCGCAAAGCTTCTAAGAAGAAACAGCACAAGGATCTGACAGTGTTAGCTAAAACGCCGCGATTGAATCGCTCTTTCTAGCAAACCTTTCAAGCAGCAACATTAAAGCAGTGGCGTTAACCAGAGCACAGCACCTAAAAATGAAAATCAAGACATTAGCTTGGAAACAACTTTCACACTCAACCTGGCTGGCAATAATGACGTTATTTTCCGGTGTTTTTGTTTGTAATCTCTGGTTGCTGCTTATTGTTCGGGTGAATGTTGTTTCTTGCCAAGTCACTCTCTAGCCTGTGAAATATTTTTTCGTAGTATTTACTTCTCGCAGCTAACCCAGTAATTGTATGTGCATTTGAGTAAGCACATTTTCGACTACGGAAAAAACAAACGGGAACCTTGCGAATCAGCGAAAACATAACTTTTGCAAACGTTGACGTCATGAATTACATCATAGGGGCCCTCCAGTAAAAATTGCCCCGGGTCCCCGTACCCTTTAATCCGGCTCTGACTGCAATGTCCGAGCACTCAGTCACAAAGTAAAATGCGGTTGCAGTGTTCAAAGAATAAGGGCGAATATAAACAATCTGATTGCATCAAAGCAGGCAACCATGCGTTATTAGACCTTCTGCATCTTTCGAGAAACAAGTGCATATTTTTTCTTAATAATGCCTCAAATGTAGGGAAGTTATATTGAACCTGGTGAGTCATGACTACTAACACTCACTCTCCAGGGCTGGTTGTATAGAGCTCTGCATCCAAAATTATAGACCACACGCTATCTTTGCATGCATGACTTTCTGAAATTTCACCATATTTGTGATGCATACATGGGCGTACAAAAGGACGAAAAAGTACATTTTTGACTGCATTTGAACATCGGGAAAAAGAGGCTTGCAGCTTGTTTGCTGCACAATATTTTTTTCGCAATTGTCTCTGAATGTCTTTGTCATCTGAGAACTCAGTATTTAGTACAGCTCCCAGATATTTGCAGTGGTTAACAGGTTTTAGATTTTTACCACCCATTTGTCAGTAATGGGGTGACTGTGCTTTTTGCACTCTTGGCCTTAAACGTCATACAAACAGTTTTGCTGCAGTTAAAAATACTTCCATGCGATTCTGCATAAGCCTGATACACAGATAAAAGTTCTCTTCGCAACATTTCCGAAAATGAGAACTTAATCAAGATGCAGACCGAAAGATCAGGACAGAGTAAAAATTAGTATCCTCATACAAACACCTGGTTCCGTACTCGGTAGTCATGGCTTTAGTGTGACACACGTACAGGCTACTACAGTAGTAATCCTGTCTAATTTTCGTCTTGTTTAGCAAAGTCGTTCTAGCTCTATTCGTCTGGCATGTGTTTGTATTTCTATCACAAATGAAGATCCCAAACTTGAGAGATATCCTATGTCATGGGTGTGGGGATCTTTGAATGCTACTATTTCGGACAAAACACATCAGGTGTCTTGTGTAACTGGCGCATAACGGATCAGGTGTGTTTGGGGCAAAACGGCTTTTTCTGGCATCCATGAGTTGTGTGAAAGTTTTCAGAAGCACGTTTAAGGCTATGAGCTTTCAGGGCTTGAACTGGTTGCAAAAGTTAGGGTCTTGTAAAGCGTCATTTGGAACCAAAGTAATCTAGTAGGTAGGTGCGTTCAACACTTGACTAGCACTCATATGATACTTTACTAAACCTTTTTCCCAAGCCGTGGTACTGGGATCAACCCAAGAAGACACTAAAACGTGGAACAGTCCTCACGCTAAATTTACTTAAAAGCTATCACGTTTCGAAACGAAAATGCAGCTAAACAACATTTTTTAAAGAAATGTACTGCATCCGCTTTGCCTCCAACAAAAATAATCAAAAGGTCGTAGAACAAGAGGTGTGTCGTGGCACTAACTGTTATGTCAAGATTTCTCTACTGACTTTGAAGTTTCAGCAATTTGCACGGTTCAACAGTACCCTAATGTTATAAAGTTTCATTATGGCAAATTGAGACCTGTCTAAGAAAAAATGGTACACGAACAAATAGATAAAAAGAAATACGAACATTTTAAACTATCTCCCAAGTTTTGACACTTCCTGCATATTTGTGGTTAAATACCAGTCATTTACGAAATTTTCGATCAGATGGCCTGTCTCAAGATAAATCTTGTAAGGAGATAATTTACCAGTAGGACAAATAAAAATTTCAATAAGACTTCTTAAAAATGATTAGAATACAAAAATTAATCTTTGTTCTTTGAAAGTTTCTGCAAATATCAAAATTGCTGTGCAGTGTTTTGAACATTTCGGGGGGGGGCAAATGCCCCCTCCTGGTTGACAGTACTGCGCAACCTATGCCATGCGTTATGTCACATTGTCAATACGCAAGCCACATACCACATTCTTTTGATCGCGTTCTACCCTTTCCGCCTGACGAGAATACAATGTGCGTTGCTAGACCCTATTGCTTTGCTTCATTAAGCTGGACATGGGACAATTTAAGTGTGCTTCATTCCCATAGGTGCAGAGAATTTTAGAGTCGCTTACGTTGCCAACTATTACACCAGGGTCACAAACACGCGGCCCGCGATGTTTTTTGGGAATTTTCTCACACTAACATTTACGTTCTTTAGTTTATTCACTGGTGTTTAAATTGCTCGGGCTAGCGCGTGAGCAAGTTCCTTTTAAACGAACGCTGAGACGGCTAGAAATGATTTACCTGTAACTCACGATACCTTTCGCAGGAAATAAGATGTAAAAGCTATTTCTAGTAAGGTTCAGGTACCGCCATTGTTGCGTCAGCGTTATAATGCGGCCCTCGGGTTACTTTGTAAGTCTTTATTTGGCTCTCGGAGCCAAACTTGAGTTTGAGACCGCTGTATTACACTGTAGAGCTAAGACCTGAGGTACCGAAGTCCTGTCAAACGAATTTCCAGGTGGAAAAAACATTTTGCGAAACCGCACTTGTTTTAACACATTTGAGTTGTCTTGTAGTTGAGAGCAAGCACCAAGAGACAGCAGTACGCTCGCAATTCGCAGCAATTCATTGTAATGCATTGAACGAAAGGCCGGTCGCGAATGCTGCTAAGAGCAAAACACGTCGAACTATTCGCAAGGCAACATGGACAGTCACCAGCACGTTGCAGCATCAGCTCGAATGGCGGCAGTCAAGTAAAAGTTTGTTTTTCAGCAATAAACGAAGAACAGCACGTATTTACAGCAGTCTGCGGCAAGTCCTTCGCTGCAGTTTAATCTTCGCCGCTCGATCTCTCCGACGACGGCGATCGCTTCCTGCGCTTATCCGGCAACTTGTCAACATTGCTGTCGCGATGGCCAGTCGAACTGCGCGAGCGACTCCGACGGCGGTCACGTGATCGCTTCCGCTCGTCTCGGGAACGGCGGCGTCTTCTTGTGTCTCTGGATGAATTTCGTCTGGGGGACGGGCTGCGTTCGCGACGCTTTCTTTTGGTGCTTCGCGAACGAGACCGGTCCCTGCCCGAGCGGTCCTCGCTGCTCGAACTTTCAGAGCGCGCTCTTCTCCCGCGACGCTTCGAGCGTTTTTCCGCTGAGATGGACCGATCCCGTTTTCTCTTTTGCACCCGACGTTCTTTCGATTCCGAGTCGGAGCGTTCCTCTTTCTTTTTGCGTTTTCGACCCTTCGTTTCCGAATCTGAACGATCCTCGCCTTTTTTCTGAGGGCTAGCCGGTTCCGAATCAGAAGCGTCTTCCGTTTTCTTGCGATCACGGCTTTTCGATTCTGACGCGGAGCGCTCTTCTCTCTTCTTTCGGGCTCCACTCTTTGACTCTGAATCCGATCGGTCAACCCTCGTCTTGCGTTCACGGCTTTTCGATTCGGAATCGGAGCGCTCGTCGCGTTTGCTTCGCGCGCGGCTTTTCGATTCGGAGTCGGATCGATTTCCCTTTGCTCCGCGTTCACGACTTTTCGACTCGGAACCGGAACGGTCGTCCCGCTTGCTGCGAGCACGGATTTTCGACTCCGAGCCCGAACGCTCAGCTCTCTTCTTGCGAGAGCGGACTTTCGGTTCGGAATCCGAGCTGTGATCCCGCTCTTTCCGTGCCAGGGCTTTTGCTTCAGAATCGGAGTCCCTCCTTTTGCGGTTTCGACTTTTCGACTCCGAATCCGAGCGGTCGCCTCTCTTTTTTCGTGCACGGCTTTTCGACTCGGAGCCAGAGCGATCGTCTTTCTTTTTCCGCTTGGCATGTCTTTCCTTTTCTTTGCGCGAGCGTTTTTCAGACTCTGAATCGGAGCGATCTGCCTTCCTTCGCCTGCGGTTCTTCGTGCTGGAACCCTCGCGGTAGCTCTTCTTTTTGCGTCGACGCTGCTTCGACTCGACGTCCGAACGATCGTCATCTTTTTCATCAGAGCTCTTTGCCTCTGAATCAGAATGATATTCTCTGCCGAGAAGTTCTAAACCTTTCGATTCGGACTCAGACGGCTTTCTTCCCTCTTTGTGACCGCGACTCACGCTTGGCGATTCAGATCGGTCACCAGGCGATGAACGACTCACTGCTTCTTGATCGTCGTTTTCACGAGACGATCGGCGGCCCATTTTATCACCATCATCAATTTCACTGTCTTCATCATCGGAACCGCTGCCGCGTCTTTTCTTGCGAAGATGGTTTCGGGCCTTTGCTTCCATGCGACGGTTAGTTTTTTTCGTTTCCTGCAGTGGTGGCATCTCAGCATCAGAAGCATCGCTGCCATCTTTCTCGACAACCTCTTCTTCAACCTCATCATTTTTCTTCGGTTCAAAGGCATTAACTTCAGAAGCAGAATCTTCCCCGTTCACCGCTTCCGGATCGGAGCGATCAGCTGCTTCATCGTGGTTGTTCATTTCCGGATTACTAGACCGCTCATCATCTTTTTCCACAGGAACACCAGCACGTTCGGAATCAGAGTCCTGAGCAGGCTTTTCCGCTTCATCTTTGCTCAAGGTATCATCCAGTTCTGGTTCTTGTTTGATGTCAACTTCCCTGGTTTCGCTGTCAGACACATTCGCTTGTTCGTCTTTCAAATCGGTTGCTGCCAACGAATCGTTTTCATTGCGCTGGATTTTCTCGCTGGCATCAGAATTCCTGCTGCCAGAACGTGAGCGCGATTTCTTGCGATCCGTAGGCTTTTCGAGGCCAACATCTTTGTCGCTTTCACCAGACTGGCTTTCCTTATGAATTTGGGCACTTTTTTCACCCTCGTTGCTGGAGGATCGCGAGCGGCGACGTCGCTTCGAACGCCTGGGACTCTTCGATCTCGAACGGTCGGAACTCTTGCCCGACCTCCGGCGTCGTCTTTCTCTGGAACGTCTGTCTTTGCTTCTGCTTCGGCTGCGCGACCTGTGACGCAATGCAAAACCATTACCGAGTTAAATGGTGCTGTTCACAGCAGTATACAATAATTAAAAACCCTCCAACGCTGTATTGCCATAAATTTCTAAGTTTTATAGATGTTCGACCAACAAAAAAGTCATAGGCAGCGGGTGAGCCAAACTGCAATTAAAACGATACCAAGGGACAAAAAAGGTTTAGAACTTCTTGTAGCGTCAAGATTGCCAAGGATTACAGTAAAATCTTGCCGTATGCAACTTGTGACTAAGATGTTTCAATATCTGCAAGTGCAAAATATCCACAGTCTAACCGGTAACGTTTAACTACACGACAAACTGAATTTACAGCCTCTAGAACTAAGTTGATAGTTTTTAACAGTCGAGGAATGTTTCTACGAAAAGCTTTAAGTGCTTGACACACCCCTGGGCATGAAAGTGTGTCATATTAATCCTGTGATCAGTAAGCTGTGATATGGCCACTAATGCTTAAAAATGCGTGATAAATCACTCTAACAAAAAACGGAAAGAATGTCGATGATGGGACACCGAACTTTTGTTTTATATATAAACTGGAGTCAGGAATCGTGTCATCACAAATCCAGTAATCAATCGATAGACCTGGCTTTAGACAAGACACAAAACCTGAAACACAACGCCTACTAACGAACGATTTATCTTTTAATGAAGAGACTAAATTGCTCCTTGCCGCCTGGAAACATCGCTTCTTGCCGTGTTAGCCCACGCGCTGTAGATCTCTAACCTGCTTCTAGACTCGGACGCCGATCTTGACCTTCTTCGATAACCTCGCGACCTCGAACGAGAGCGCGAGCGACTAGATCTCGAGTCGGATCGCGATGATGACCTTGAATAAGAACGACGTCTCCTGGACCTGTTGCAAATATTTCGCGTACATGTCAAGGTCAAGGAAGAACCAGTCGCAAGAAACAAAGTAGTTTATGAAGTTCTCGTTAACGTTAACCTTCTAAAATAAGTTTTAGATTTCCTTGTCAAGCATTCTTGTGCATTAACACAGAACACTATTTGCTTCGGTCTTACAAAAAAGGACATTTGTATAATTTATAGACAGTGCAAGTTAAATGAAAATAAGTTGAGCTAATTTACTCAAGTGCGAAACAAATCAATCAGACGCAAGAAAAACACTTCATAATAATTACAAACCAACACTTACCTTAGTTTTTCAAAAGTTAATTTTTAACCACTACTAAGTACACTACTAGTACAACAGATTCGACGGCTAACGTAGAAAGCTAATGCGTATACCGGTCAGAACGCCGTTCAAGCGTTGGCAAGAGCACCCTCATGAGCTCAGCACGAGTAGCATATGAACTCCGTTGCACAAAACCTATCACAACGCCGCCAAACGAACATTAGAGGTGCTACAAGGTTCGAACATTCGCCAAGGAATACATGGGCCTTTCTACCAACGTTTCTCAACGTACATCGTGCTTTGCCGTGCTTACCATTTACCTGGAAGTGCTGAGGGTAAAAATCACAGTTAAAATCCTATCGTCACATTCACATTTAAAAACTACAAACACTTTATTGTACTACACACTTTTAACGGAACGGTAAATACGCGGTGCTTGACACTACCAAGCATCCTGTGCGCATTTATCAGAACATTACATGCCGTCCGCAGCCAATACAAATTAAGTTAGCTTGCACACAAGTCAACGCACAAGGTATCTTTTCCCGACATTTCAGTTCAGTTAAACATTTAACTTTTACGTCAAACACAACAAAAAAACAAAAACTGTGGCAAATGACAAACATATAACTTGCGAAAACATACTCCCTCATGCGAGGACATTCGCGTGAGTAGTGCCCGTACTCTCCACAGTTGTAACAACGTTCATCTCTGCCGCGTGATGGTGGTGGTCTCCATCTTGGGGCATATCTATCAGCTCGCCTACTCGAACTTCGACCCGTAGAGATGTCAACACGCACTTTGCGATTGCAAATGACTCTGTGAAACAAGAAGTGTTGGTCGACTTATATCAACGGCAAAAATTTGGAGATTTCAAGATACCAGCGAGGTCTATACCCGCCAATCAACTTAAGTTATAACTCAACTTTTAGAAAAGTCGGAAGACTGAATCTCTTTTGAACATTTTGCATGGCACATTCAGGAAATCCCCAGTGGATTAATTATCGTTTATTGGCCGTAACTCGCAAACCACTGACGCTTGATGGCCATTCACGGGCTCTGAAGATGCTGATTTTCCCTTAGTTTATTTCAAAAGAAAGAACGGGTAAATTGCCACTTGAATTCTTTCAGGCTCTGATGACGTCATCAAAATCCCTCGACCTCCCCTAGTCGTTATGTCACACCAAAAACGGTCAAACCCAAAAGTCCCCAGATTTTTTAATTTGAACCAGGATACCTTCTGCTTCTGTAGAGGGTTTGAACAGCTCTATCGGTCGGCAAGTTATGAATGGAAAAAGTCCAAGCCACTATAGTGCGTTTGCAGTCTGTAAAGGGTTTTAAATCAATTTTCAAATACAAGAAATAGTTGAAATATTTTAAGTTCGGCATTTGTGAACTAAAACCCACAATTTTTTTTCTGAAATCAGTCCATGGTTAAAATTCTTGTAAATTCATATTAAACACCCAAATGTAAAAAGAGACTTGCGATTTTAGCACAAACCACTATTTACAGAATTTTTCACATTTTTGTTAAATATATGGAATATGCATGTGTGTGGGATGAGAACAAATCATTAATGCAAATTAAAATTATCAACTAGATTGCACAATTTGACTAATACTTCATCACTAATAAAAAATATATCTGTGTAAAATTCATATTCATATGAAACAACTAGATCATACAAACATACACCAACTTACTTTCCATCCAGTCCTCTGCATGCATCTCTAGCATCCCTTGCGTCTTCAAAAAGCACGTAAGCAAAACCAGGAGGGTTTCTGGCAACCCATACGCTCACTAGTTTTCCATAATAACCAAATTCATCCTCCAGCTCTGACCTTGAGGCATTTGATCCCAAGTTTCCAACATAGACTTTTCTGTCTGAACCACCCCTCATAATACCACGGGACATAACTTACAGAAGAAATAAATACAGTTGTTCAGTTAATCAATCGCAATTACAAATTGTTACACCTAGCACAATGCAAAATGCTATGTTACATTTGGCATGCAATAATTTCCTATTGAGAAGCAATTCCATTAATTGCAATTGTGACCATGTGCAAGATTCTGTAATGTGTATTATGAACTTAGAAAGGATGTGTATTTCAAACTAACCTAAGTTCAACAACTAAATATTTAGAAGAGCCTTGGCAATATGGCAAAACGAAAATATCAGCTAACTGTTTTTCAGCTACATGACACTTTTCAAACATGAGGTGTTTATGAGAATAATCAAACTTTATTTTCAAACTGCAGTTCACTTTACAAGCCAGCCAGAACCCAGTGGTAGTCGCCAACCAGATATTGTGCATGGCTTGAGCATTTTCAGGTGTGACATGAATGACAAGGCGACTAGTCCAAGTCAGATATGATTGCTTTTCAGCATGGAAGAGGTTGCACATGGTGGACTGCCAAAAGCCTCTGGAATTCTGATAAAAAATGAGCATAGCAAAGATAAAAATTGTGCCTGAAGGTCTTGGCATGCCAAGCAAAAAAACTGGTAAATATGACCAAATGTGGTGATCTTTTTATGGTCATCAGCAGCTGTTATGCAGAAAAAAAATTGAGCTAGCAGGACATTCTTAACAGCAACCTACTTCAAGATTCAAACACCAAGATATTATGCATTGCAATTTTGTTCAAGCTTGACAACCATCTGAGTGTGTGATTCTTAAGAGCACGATACAAAAATGTTTAAAAAGAATCTTGTCTCTCCACTTTCTTGGAAATCCATTGTGGTTTGTTAGTAGACCTTGACCAATAGGGCTTTATTGGGCCAACACCACTGCTTTTCAATTCATGCTGATAACTAAGGCAACCAAAAGTCAATAAAAAAGTCACAATTTTTCTGTTTTTTTTAGTTTATGAAACGTACACAAACCAATTTTCACGCTCATACCATAAGAGAATCCAATCCCAAGTTATTAGGTCAAAAAAATGTCAAAATTGATCATTAGGTCAAAATTTATCGTTTGGTCAAACTTTTCATGCAGCACAGTTTTTTTCTCTTTATCGATATTTTATTGAAACTGCAACAACATATTGATATGCTCTTGCACGTTTAGTTGCAGTTCAGTTATAATAATGGGTTTATTACGATTTTAGATGTAATAATATTGTTTTACCCACTACTGGACAATTAAATATTGTGTAGGATAGGCATGGTAAGGCAAGAAACGTGGTCTTAACAATACGTGGTTTGGTAAAAGCTCAATCCATTATGCATACAGTGTTTCAACTTTATTATGTTCTCAGGTTTGACTCTACTGTAATTATTAATGTACTTTTCAATATATCATCCCCAAAGTCAAACAACCAAATTTTCACAATTTTCGAAGCATAGAGTGCATGAATATGCTTCTGGGTTAACCTGAAGATCTTAGGCTGAATTATTTTGCAGTTGCAAACACAGAAAATTTACAAGTCAAAATTTGCAAATTATGAAGTCAAAATTTTTAGTTTTGAGGTCAAAAAAATGATTGCCCTACTGATAACTGATACCGATATTTTTGCATTACTCAAGCCACAGGTGAAAGACATGTACTTCACTGTGACAAAGAATCATACAATCAAAGCTACAGTATTGCACTGCTGCCAGTCTGAGAACCTTCCAAAATTGACCGTGTGCAATTGTCTATGATGTCATCCCACCATGAAATTTTAATGCTTCACAATCACAGACCATAGATAGTTTGAGCAGACATGATGGATATGGACCAAAAATCATAACAGCAAATGAAAAAATTATTTAATGGCAAAACCATTGTCTATGCCCAGAGAAAAGATGCTGACTGCTAAAAATACTTGCTTTTTTCTTGGTACAACATTTCAATAGCAGAACTGTATTATGGTCAGTGACAATTCACATTCTACAAATTTCTTCATTAGTTCTACAAAAACCAACCAAATAGAAGCAGAAAGAACGTGTCACAAACATTAACACCTTTGGCGCTAGTCAATTTCCCATTTTAAAAAAGGAAAAAGAATATAATTTTCCAATTGTATTGATCTTGAATAAAATATTATGAAAATGTATGTCAGAAGACCAAGTCTGGAAAATTATTTTCTTACGTTCATACTAACAGACCAAAAAATGTTTTTCCATACTTTTACAGACTGCATAGGAAACCTGTAAATCGGTCCATTGGGTACATTTTTAAAAAATGGTCCATGGGCCAGTGTCAGGCACTTTTTGGTGTGGCTGTTTTGGCAACAACTATTCGGTGCTGAGCTGTTCTAGCGCCAGTGTGGAGACTGACAAACGTATAATGAAAATGAGACACAAGGGGTCGGCAAACATGGATAAAATTTTTATTTGTCATAATCGTAAGCTAGACCTCGCAAATATTCACGTGGTGCCCATTAGTCAAAATGTTTTGTGAATTTTAGTATGCGTTCATGAGCCTTAATGTATTTAGCACCTGTGTAGCCAGGTTAATTCAAGCGGTTCACATGAAAATCACACTGCTTGCATGTGCTTTGCAAGTCCATTGCTCCTCCACCAATTGCACTAGAGAGCTGTTCAAAACCTCAAAAGACTCAGCAAGTCTTCATGCCTGCAATGAAAAAAACTTTGTTTTTAGGTTTTGGATTTTTTGTGAGTGACATCATAAATGGAGTAGTTTTAGGCCTTTTTGGCCCACTTCATCTGGCTCTGGGCCCAAACTGCTAGATAGTAGTATTTTGCTCAAGTTTTGGTTGGAAAGTAGGCTAAAATCGTAGTTTTTTGATACTTTGGATGACCTGCTGGGGTTTTAGTTTCAGAAGTTATGATCTGAAGTAAACAAAATAATTGATTGATTCCATAATTACATATTTAATTAATTTGTTTATTTTAGATCATAACTTTTGAACCAGAAACGCTAGGAAGTCGATCAAAGGCTCAAAAACTTGGATTCTAGCCTAGTTTCCAATGAAAACTTCAGCGCAATACTTTGGTTCAGCGATTGGGCCCTAGGCCAGGTAACGTGAGCCAAAATGGCCAAAAACCTACATCACTTATGATGGCAATCACAAAAAAACAAAACCAAATAACATTCTTTTCATTGGAGACTAGAAGTCTTGCAGAATCTTTTGAGGGTTTGAACAGCTCTCTAGCGCAATCGGCAGAGGTGTTATGCTGTTGGTAAGGCGGTGTTATGCTGTTGATAAGGCAAGCGAAAACTGCTGGTTTTTGGCCGATTTCCAAGTATCGTACCCCAGCAGCCAACATGTTATTTTAGATCATAGCTTTTGAGCCAGAAACACTAGAAAGTCGATCAAAGTCTCAAAAGACTCAAGATTCTAGCCCAGTTTCCAATGAAAACTTCAGCAAAATACTTCTTAGAAGTTGGGCTCTAGGCCAGGTAACACTAGCCAAAATAGTTAAAAACATACCTCACTTATGAGGTCACTCACAAAAAAGATGAAACCCAAAACCAAAAAAATTTTTTTCATTGCTGACTTGAAGACTTGCTGAGTCTTTTGAGGGTATAAAACAGCTTTCTGGCGCAATCGGCCAAGGAGCTATGTTGTTGCTAAGACAGGCGAAACTGCTTGATTTTAGGCTGATTTCAAAGTACGAATATATCGTAACCTGGCAGCCAACGTGTCAACACCTATAGAGCTGAAACATTCCCTTTAAATTCTGTGTGAGCCACTTTTCTTGGCTTGCATCACTTCGTAACACCATAACTCACCAGTCAATTGAGCTAGAGAGCTGTTCAAACCTTTTTAACACTTTGGCGTCTGGCTGCTTTCAGGGATTTTCGGAAGAAAAACGCTTAAACGCACGTGGCTTTGCATGGGAATTTCTCTGGTCCGGTATGCTCTACAGACCCGGTAAAAGTCTCAAAAGACGTGACAAGTCTTCTAGTCTGCACTCGAAAAAAAATTTTTTGCTTGGGGGGTGTGGGTTTTTTGTAAGTGATGTCATAAGTGGAGGACTTTTAGGCCACCTTGGCCCACTTTCGCTGGCCCTAGGTGCCAACCATTAGATGGTAGTATTTCGCTGAAGTTTTTACTGGAAACTAGGCTACAATCCAAGTCTTTTGATACTTTGGATGACCTGCTGGGGTTTCGGGTTCAAAAGTTATGATGTAAGTTAGAAAAAAAATAAATATTTGACTAATTAGCTAATTAATTAATTTGTTTATTTTAAATCATAAGTTTTGAACCAGAAACGCTAGAAAGTCTATCAAAGGCTCAAAAGACTCGGACTCGAGCCTAGTTTCGAATGAAAACTTCAGCGAAACACTTTGGCCTAGCGGTTGGTCCCTAGGCCAGGTAACATGAGCCAAAATGACACTAAAACTACTTCACTTATGACGTCAGTCACAAAAAATCCGCACCCACCAAGCAAAAATTTTTTTTAGAGTGCAATCTTCTAGACTGGCCGATCCGTTTGAGCTCTTGAACAGCTCTCTAGTGCAATCGGCGGAGGAGCTAGGGTGTTGGTAAGGCAACCAAAAACTGCTGTTTTTTAGGCCAAAATCCAAGTACGAATATCACGTAGGCCGGCTCTCAACGTGTTAACCTGGCACTGACAATCAACAAAGAATTTATCACACAAACAACACAGTTTTGCAACACTGAAACACAATTTTAATACAGTGGCGCATCTAGCTGAGCAAAAGTGGTTCTGTAATTTAGGGCAGCTTTTGGTAATATTTTTCAGAATAAAACCGAATTTTCTAGGCTATAGGTGTCCGTAAGAACCAATTAAACTTTGCTAGTAGCCTAGCGCAAGAACTTATTTTGAGTGTTATTGGTCGCATCATTGAAAGTAGAGATCGGCTGATGCATCAACATGCCAATATACGAGTATATTGTCTAATATGGTGATGTTGAAGATGCTCAGAAAAACCATCATGTTATTTTTCTGCACGGTGTGTTCAGAAACCCAATTGCTACTTGCAACAGCTTACAGGTGAAATAATGAAGTAGACCAAAGCAGGCACGTTTGTCAATCACTGAAAACAAATTTGAAAGAAATGTCAATGCAGGTGACAATGCAAGGTTGGATATTTCTGTGAGAGGACTATGGTATAGCTGTGGGAAAACATTCCTTGACAAAGGATCACACATCTTAGATGAACTTATCTAACCGTCATATTCCAGACAGTCTCTTTCACATATCTACCAAGAACAGGAAAAAGAGACAGATAAGTACAACCAAATAGTGATTGACACTAACTTCATTCAATCCCCTTGGGTACACAGCAAGTGGTGAGATGGCACCAGAATGTACCAAGGTCAACAAAAAGATTGGCTGAGAAAAAAGCTAAAAAATGCAGGAAGCCATATGCATCTGTCATGACTTACAATAGAACAAAACTCAGATTGGTACTTTTTAGGGGAACCTTGCTGGCTTTCGAGCCAAACAGAGTGAGTTCACCTCTAGCATTTCACTGACTTCAATCCCATTCTTACGCCCACAATTCTGTAGAGCTGAATTATGGTGTCAGCGTCATGATATAAATCATAGTTATGCAATATGTGGACATATGTCACAAGTCATGACATTTTGACTGAAATAGTATCTTTTTTAGAAATAATTTACTTTACTCTTCAACTTTACTAACCCTAGTTTTTTTTCATGTACGGGCCATTCCATGCCAAATCAGCAAATAGGTTACACAAAGTGCTTTCTATTTCAATGAAATTTGGCACACTTGTAGATCTCACTAAAAAATTAAGAATGCAAAAAAAATTTTTGAAAAACTTTCATTATTTGTGGAGGTATGATCACTTTAAAAAACGCCATTTTTACTTGTTATGCTTCAATGAACATGCTTAAATTTTTACTAAATAGCCAATTTCTCAGCCTCTGATCACATGAGATGGCTGAAAATTGCTAGACAGACATTTTAAGACCCAAGGAATCCCAAAAACTACCTGTAAAGGTGCAAAGAGAACTACTTCATACGATAACAGAGTATTCAATTTGTTTCAATTTTTAAGGCAACCAAAAACTGCTAGTTTTAGGCCACTTTCCAGGTACGATATATTCGGTGACCGGCCATCAAGATGTTAAGTGCAAAAAGCTCATTAGTGTCCGGATACAGGGGCATAGCAAGGTTAGATGGCGCCCATGGCAAGAAGCAAGTTTGGTGCCCCCATGTTCAAACCTGAGGTCTTTCAGAAGCAAATGAAGAAAATACATGTGACATTGGTTTGTGATTCCATGCCTAGGGAATTGCACCTCCTTTGTCACCCTTGTTACGTCCATGTCCGGAGGACCAACACAGATTGATATGGAAACTTGGAAAGAAATGTGTTCAAAATCACATGGCACCTATTTACAAAAAAAACTGACAAAATCACCATCCTTGCCTGACGTCTGGCAACAGATACTATCCCTAACCAGTACATATCTACTCTCCTCACATGCAGACTTGTCTAACTAAAGAAAAAAGACAATGGCATTTGGGCTCGCAGGTGTTGGCGAATGCTTATGACGAATCATTGATAAAGCAATCACAAGATTGCTGAAGGAAGACATCATTTGTTCAGCAGGAACACTTCAGACATGTGCCAGACTACAGAATAGAATCAGGCATAGAAGTAGCAATACATTCTGCAAGGAAAAGTTCCCAAGATAAAAACAGTGAATGTCTGCTATTAGTTGATGCAAAAAAATGCATTGAACAAACTAAACAGAAAAGTCAGTCTCAAAAACATCAAAAGACTATGTCTGTCCATATATGCTTATTTACACAACAGCTACAACACTCCTGCCAGACTGTATTTGGAATACAAGGCCAACATACTGTCACAGGAGGGTATGACACATGGGAATAATGCACCAATGGCAATATATACTATTTTCACACAACCACTCATACAAGCACTAAGCACTGAAACTGCAAATGATGATGTAAAACAGGTATGTTTTGCAGAGGATAGCTCTGCAGTTGATCCTTTGGAAGGTGTTAAAAATGATGGGACTACCTAAAGGCCAAGGGACCAGACTATGGTTATTGTCCAAAACCTGCAAAAACCATCCTCACAACAAAAACGAGAGTCTATGGAAATATGCACAAAAACACAGGCATCACAATCACAGACCAAGGTGAACTTCACCTTGCAGAAGTAATTGGGACAGAATCACTTAGGGAACAGTTCATAAAAAACCAGGTTGTGGGTTGGGTAAAAGACCTTCAGCTGCTCTCCAAATGCACAGGATGATCCTCAAGCAGCATATTTAACATTCAGCAATGGAATGTGGTCCGGATAGACCCATTTTTAACTCTTTGGCGTTTGGCCGGTTTCGGGGATTTGAGAAAAAATACCGAAACACGTGGCTTTGCGTGGGAATTTCTCCGGTCAGCCCTACAGACCTGGTAAAGGGATCAAAAGACATGGCAAGTCTTCTAGTCTGCACTCGAAAAAAAATTTTTGCTTGGGGGTGCGGATTTTTTGTTAGTGCCGTCATAAGTGGAGTACTTTCAGGCCACCTTGGCTCACTTTACCTGGCCCTGGGCACCAACCATTAGGTGGTAGTATTTTGCTGAAGTTTTTATTGGAAACTAGGCTACAATCCAAGTCTTTTGATATTTTGGATGACTTGCTGGAGTTTTGGGTTCAAAAGTTATGATCTAAAGTAATAAAAATATTTTACCAATTAGCTAGGTAAGTAATTAATTAATTAATTTGTTTATTTTAGATCATAACGTTTGAACCAGAAACACAAGTAAGTTGATCAAAGGCTCAAAAGACTCAAGCCTAGTTTCCAATGAAAACTTCAGCGAAATACTTTGGCCTAGCGGTTGGCCCTAGGACAGGCAACATGAGCCAAAATGACACTAGAACTACTTCACTTATGGTGTCACTCACAAAAAATCCGCACCCCCCAAGCAAAAAATTTTTTAGAGTGCAGACTAGAAGACTGGCCAATCCATTTGAGCCCTTGAACAGTTCTCTAGCACAATCGGCGGAGGAGCTAGGGCGTTGGTAAGGCAACCGAAAACTGCTGGTTTTAGGCTGAAATCTGGGTACGATATATTTGTAGGCCGGCTCTCAAAGTGTTAAAGAACAGTGCCGGACATGAGAGATATATTTAACCAACAGAGACCTGCTCATCCTCACTCTTGTGAGACAAGAGGTATATGATGCAGAAAGACAACCGCTGGCTCTTCTTCTCAGGCATGGTGGGCTAGGTCTGACAAATCCTCAGACAACTGCCGAAACAGAAAACAATAACTCCATCTTGATCACTGCAAAACCAACAGATCAAATCTACAATGAAACTCAACCTTGACTACAACGCTTCAGACCAGCAATTTACCAGAACCACAAAAAGCAAACTACGACAAGAGAAAAATGCAGAATACTGCAATTGCCAGAACAAACTATTTGACGAACTGACTCCTGAGTCAAAGCATATGAAAGGAGCAATGGAGAAAGGGGCATCTTTTTGGATCTCAGCCTTGCCAATTAAAGCGACTGGATATGCACTAAACAAACAATAATTCCTGGATGCCATCTGCAAAAGATACTGATGGAAGGTAAAGAGCATACCACTCACTGTGCTTGTAGAGAGACAAACTCTGTGGAACACAGCCTTATATACAAACCGGGCAGTTACACTTCAATGGGGCACAAATCAGTGAGAGACTCTAAGGCACAGATAATGAGAATTGCCTTTGGAGATGTTCAGAGAGAACCCACTCTTCTGCCAATCAATGAAAACGAATTTGAAAGAAGGCAGTGTCTATTTTGCCACCAAGATGCCAGCGGCAACAGGCTTGGCAAAAACTAAGTAAACGCAAAGGATAAACCCTAAAGCTAACCCTAACCCCTGACACTAACCCTAAACCCGAACGCTAACCGTAATGCAAACACTAACCGAACCCTAAACCTAACACCTAAGGGAAAAGTTTGGAAAGTTTTGAGAAAAGTAAAAAAAAAGAAAAGGGAAGTCGTCAAGGTAAGAGTCGAACCAAAAAGCAATGGCATACCAGACATGAAGTATAACCACTTCACTACGAGCAGCACGCTGATTACATGAGTAACTGACCTTTTTATTCAAATTGCGTCATGCCACGAGACCGAATGTTCGACTGGTAGCACAATTGCTCCAGCCGATCTGTTGCCGCCAAAACATTGGCTGTAAACTAGACACTAACTTGAAAGAAATATCAATACATCTGACAATGCAAGGTTAGACATTTCTGCAAGAAGACTGTGGAATAGCTGTGAGAAAACATTTTTCAACACAAGGATCACACATCCTACCTCACAGTCTTATGTTATTCTGATAAGTCCCTTGTGCAGATCTACTAACAAAATGAAAAATAACAGCATAAGTACAACCAAAGAGTGATTGACATTGAGAAGTCTTCATTCAATTTCCTTGTCTTCACAAGTGGAGGGATGGCACCAGAATGTGCCAAAGTCAATCCACAAAAGACTGGCTGAAAAAATAGCTGAAAAACACAGGGAGTCATATGCATCTGTCATGACCTACATTAGAGCAAAGCATATTTGCACTTCTGAGGAGCACCTTTGCTGCAATATGAGGTTTTAAGACAGAGCCAAATAGAGCAACATTCACCTCCAGGATTTGTCCCTGGCTGTGGTGCCAGCATATTGGCCTGCGTGTGAGTCTGATCTGATTTTAGCCATCCTCAGTGTATTAACACTAGAATGTCCAATGGATACAAAATGACTCCTTCGGGTAGTTTGCTTGTGCATATCTTTTTACCTACTTGCTTCTAAGAAAAATCCTCCTGTGAATTTTCATAATTCCTAGGGCCTAATAAGCTGTTGGGATGGGGTGCGTTTATGTCAACTTCAAATATTATTTTTTTGAAATTTACCTCAAATGCCCGGAGGAGTCATTTTGACTCCCTGTATAGAAATACTTAAAAGAGTTCGTGAACTATAGCCAATGATATTGTTTTTGTTCTTTGTGGTGTAAATTCAATTTAGAAAAACTATTGTGCTTTTAAAACAGCTTCAAGTCTTCACAGCTGTGAAGTATCTGTGCAAAAGCTTTATCACTCTCCCATCAGTGGCATAGAATATTTTGTGAGCAATTTTGTGTCAACAATGCTCTAGATAATGGATTATCACCTTTATTTTTGATTGCTGGTTGTGGTTCTGATTGCAATTGAAGTCAAATCACAGCTGTCTTTTAGTTGGAAATTTGAAGCAGTATATGTTTGAATATATCTACAAGACGAGATCGTACACCACGATAAGTTTTATCTTTACCAACTGACATCCCCAAGGATGTGCCTCAATATGTGGACAAAAGCAGCATTGACGCAGATGATGATTTCATTTCAGCAGCAGGTGAATCTAACTCTTCTAGTGAAGATGAGTGGCAAGGCAGCACGGTATGTATGTTACACAGATGGAGTTGTCATATCTCTATTCTGTGTTTTTCAACTTGCATTTATTTTTATGTATTGTGTAACCCAGATACAAGCATGAGCGGTTTGCCAAGTGATTTGGAAACTGAAGAGAACAACGGTACCATATTGACTGCAAAGAATGGCACTAAATGGAAGAAAACACAAGTTAGTGACCAGTCCACAGGCAGACTTGAAGGTTACAATATCCTGACACAATGTCCCGGCCCTACAAGTTACATGCATAGAAACATACAGGTTGGAAGTCCTGCAAGCCCCTGGAATTTATTTATTGACAAGCTCCGGAACACATCCGGAAGTGCACCATCACTGAAGCTTCATTGCTGTTATGTACGCGCGAGGGGTAACAGGATCAGATGACATGTCATACCACACTTTCTGGACTGAAAATTGGGGTGTGCCATTATCCAACCAAGCGATATCAAGGAACCTTTTCAAAAAAATTTTACGTTTTCTTCACTTTGACAAAAACTTTTATTGATTTCAAAGGTTGAAACACACGCATTTGCTCTCATTTCAGTTGTGTGGAGAAGGTTCATAGAGAACTTTATTTCATGTTACACACCTGGAGCTTTCATCACTGTGGATGAACAGCTTTTCCCCATCTCGATTCACGCAATTCATGGCGTCAAAGCCTGACAAATATGGGCAGAAATATTGGCTACAGGTGGACAAACAGGTCATGTATGTGGTAAATGAGTTTCGGTATGTTGGCAAAGACGAGACTCACTCTAAGGATAAACGGGTCTCCGACCAGCTTATTGTGCTGTTGTTGAAGATATATCTCAACAAAGGGTGGAACGTAACAACCGACAATTATTTCACCTCAATGAAGCTGGCCTCAGAGTTGTAAAAAAATACAAAAAAAACAGCTTACTGGGAACATTGAACAAAATCCACAAGGTACTTGCAATGGCGAAGCACATGAAAGAGCCACTTCACTCCCCCACACTTTATAAATCTGGTGATGCAACAATTACTGTTCAAGGTAAGGCTAATAAAAATGCGGTTACTGTCAGCACCACCACTTCTGATAATGCCAATAAGGTCCCAGAAATGGTCAAAGTTTACAATGACACAAAATATGGTGTTGATATTGTCCATCAAATGACAAGGAAATACACGGTTAGAACTTCCACCAGAAGACGGCCTGTACATTCGTTCCATAACACACTGCTGCTATAAATGCATGGATCATTTACAAGGAGGTCACAAAGAACATCACACTGTCACCCAGAAGAGTTTTTCTTCGGCAGCTGGTTTACGAGCTATCTGGGCCTCATAGACGAAAGGAGCAACACTAAGAAAAGAATTGCAAGAAGAAACATCTGATGAAAGACACAGTGAAATCACAAAATACTGCCAAGTGAAGAGCGAATGTAAGAAGAATTGCACAGTGGGAACCTGCCATTGGTGCAGCAGATCACTGTACAAAAAGTGCACTGCAACAACACGATATCTGTGCCTGAAAGACAGTTCCTTACACTAATAAGTGAATTTTTTACCATTTTGTTTTATTCGCCTTTTTGCTTTGTTGTTACTTTGGTTTGGTTCAGAGTAAGTATTTTTAGATACCTCTAACCAGGGTGTTTTACAAAGGTGTTCTACAGGCATAATCACAGCACTGTTGTACAAAAAAAGCCAAGGAGTCAAAATGACTCCTGGCATTATAGGTGAATTGAATTTCCAGGCATTCTAGTGCTAACCAATGTTGCTGCTCACTACCTGCCTCTCTTCAATGAATAGCTATTGTCCGTCTTCAGTATATTTTTTTAAATACTTTCTATAAGCCCCATGTGCAGCATCGCTTCGCTCCCCTTTTCAGCTATCCTGACTACTGCAAAAAAAGGATCTCACAGACATACATTTGAGTCATTGACTTCAGTCTAATTCCTAGGCCCATAATTTGTAAAGCGAATTATGGTGCCATTATCATGGTACCAATATATTAGTTGCGCATTATTATAATGCGGACTTGGATTTTGACAAATCATTATATTATACATGTATATGATGATATACATATATGTTTCATTCACTTATTGATATGATATATTTCATTCATACAGTACTGTCATGACTTATTGATAAATTACATATATGTCAATTTATCAATAAGTCATGACAGTACTGTATGAATGAAATATATCATATCAATAAGTGAATGAAATATATAATACAAATGAAATACATGATCTGATGTCAACAAGCCATGACAGCATGAATCAAATATTATATATCTTAGAACTAAATATTCCACTCTTTAGTCCTCAACTAACCTTTTTTCATTTTCCATGTACCTGACACTTATTGGAACTGTTTACTGCCAAACAATTTTATTATCTGTTTTTATAATCTGTTTCTACTTTTGCCTATTCAACCTCATTCGGTGATGCTAATGTCATAATAATGTGCTTGCTTGTTGGGACCTATATGCTATTATGGCACTCCACCACAGTTTGTGAGTAATTAATTGTATTATTATATCTTCATGATTTTTGTGGATAAAATATTGTTGTTTATTGCATTGCTTTTCACCTCATAACCCTATTATATTGTTGCTTACTTCTCTCACCTATCCTAATCCTATGTGCATGATGATGATGGTTCACCTGTTCACCTCATCTCCACATGACTAAACTCTTCATTGCTTGCCCACCATCGTCTGTGTTATATAAATGATTGTATGTATATGATTTTACATTTATGTTTCTGTACTAACTATCATGTTATTCAATTGAAATGTCATGGGATTATTTTGTTCACGTTGACAATGCTCCCCCTTCACTTGCTATTTTTGACATTGGGACATACTGTAGTGTATTGCTTATTCAACTGAACACGGGAATATAAATATGGAGAGTGATCCAAATCAGCATACATGAACGAAAAGAGACATGCAAAAAGGAGATAACGAATTATTAAGGGGTATATTGCTTGATTTTCAATTTTTTGTTTGCATCTGACGCTTCTTTTTTATATCTTCCTCTTTTCATAGACTGGAGTTTTTGTCAACTGTCGCTTGGCTACTTCTAGGCTACAGTACTGTAGTAATAAGGTAGTGTCTATTCTAATTTTCCTGGCGATATTCCTGGTGGCAACAGATCGGCTAGAGCTATTATGCCTGCAGTCGAAGATTCGGTCTCGTGGCATGACGCAATACAAAGAAAAAGGTCACTTTGTCAGGAAAACGCTGTCCTGCTTGTGGTGCAACAGTTAGGGATAACACTAAACGGAGGGCCGGGCGGGCCGTGTTGCCAAATAAAAAACATGAATTATCCGCGGGCTGTCGAGCTGCATAGAAGAGCGGGCCAGCAGGCTGTACTAGTCTAATACAGGACTGGCTGGTGGGTTGCACATTAAGGGGGGCCTGCAGGCTGCACATTAAAAACAGGGTTGCGGAAAAGGGCAGTCCGCAGGGCTGCCCTTTTCTGCAGCCCGACCCGCCTTTTTTCGCAGCCCGCTGCACCACCTTTTTGCACAGCCTGCCCTTCTGTCTTGTCTTCTGTGCATCCCACCAGTCCGCCGACAGTTCACGTTTTTCATTTGGAAACATGGCCCTCCAGCCCGCCCGGCCCTCCAATTAGTGTTATCCACAGTTAGGTGTTACGGCTGCTATGCCAATGGTTTTCAGTTGAACTCTCACCTTGCCAACTTTCGTTTTGTTTTTTTCTTTGCTTTTTATCAGGTTCCGCTTAGGTGTTACGTTTAGGGGTTAGGCTAGTATTGTTAGGTTGGGGTTAGAATCAGGGTTTGGTTAGGGTAGCGTTAGGTTAGGGTTAGGTTAGTGTTACCAACCTTAGCATGAGGTTAGGGATAGGATTAGGTTGTAGGTTTATCTTTTAGTTACATTTACTTCCTTTCTACTAAGCCTTTTGCTGCTGCCATCTTGGCGGCAAAGTAGACACTGCCTTCCTACTTCCTAGTAGGCCTAATAATTCTGCCTTCTCTTGTCTTTGTCAGAAAAAAAATATTATTGCAAACGAAACACCATACGCAGGAACGCTACTATCCTTTCATTGGAATACTTGGAACAGCGGCTATTGGCTTTATCGATGGCTGGACAAACAATCAAGTACAGTAGCGTAGGATACGAAACCGTGCTTATTCACTGTTCCTTCGTCCGACCCAAGATGGCGGATAAGAAAGCAACAAGCAACCACGCATTACCTAAAGCAGAAACTCAAAAGTCATCCAAGCGGCGAAGCGCCATGCGCGTGTAATAGTGTTACCCCACAAATTATTCAAAAAGTAAAACAATCATTAAAGGCAAATTGAAGGAAGTGGCAAAAACAACGACCGCGACAAAAACAATACTTCAAACAATCATTCACTGAAGGCTGTGACGAATGAGTTACAACAAAGAATTCTGATAAAAAACAATACATTTTTATGAAAACAATCAAAATATTTCCCTACAAAAAATTCAAAGACTCAGAATTTACTTTAAGTCTGAAGTTTACTTGACAATATGACTCGAGTCTAGATTTTTGGTAACTTGACTTGACTCGAGTCACGTTGTGAAAATATATTCTGAAGATACGACTTGAATTGTGTTTTTTACCGAATGACTCGATTCGAATCACAACCAAAGACTCAAGTAAGGGACATTTGAACAAATTCTCCAAACATCTGACTGACAAGCCTAGTAGTTTGCACACAAAGAAATGAGCTTTTCTTGCTTCAGTGATGCATGATTGATATTGGTGAAAATTTTCTGTTTTGACTTTGTTTCCTGGTGGCGTTGTGCTAGATTTTCAGGGTCAGGGATTCAACCCAACGTTCAGGTACAGCTAAGTCTTTAATTTTCACTGAACGGCTGTGGTAATGGTAATGGTTTATTGTTTCATATGACTCAGCCAATAAGCAGAAGCACCATAAAAGCCATCGCATGCAGTAAAGCAACCATTAGCGAACATTAGAGCAAATGAGAATACAATGGCACAATAGCTGATCAGTGTAAACA
>Ga0210059_1001382_pt1 | contig 36291 bp, 19 predicted proteins | sample Ectturendosymbi2_FD_188042 | JGI IMG/M metagenome (GOLD analysis project Ga0210059, IMG submission 188042) | Ecteinascidia turbinata endosymbiont from Florida, USA - Sample 2 (SPAdes) (version 2) | ecosystem: Host-associated > Tunicates > Ascidians > Unclassified | place: Key West, Florida... | reverse complement strand
CACTACACATCTAGCGTGATCCTTGTCAGTCCATCTAAGCTCGTCAAATGCCAGCGGCTTTGCAGCTAGTTATTTGAGCTAGCCAACTAAATTTCACGATTAACTCCACTTGAGAAATTTGACATACGTTTACAAATCTAGTTCACTTCGCATACCAATTAAAATGTATGGAAAGGAAAAAACAGTTCAACACGATTAAAGGTTGCTATTGCTAAAAAATTACGTGATTTGTTACTGCTTGCAGCGCTCTTCATGCATTGACTACACAGGAAACGAACGCAAACTTACCACAATAGTCCGTGATTGCAAAGCGGTAGTATGCGTGCGACACAGATGCAGTTTTGACACAATGAGGGACATCCCCTGCCGGATCAAAGCATTCCACAGATGAGGTGTTGCCTCCCACAATATAAATAAGGCCTAACAACAAAAATTCAACGATTCAGAAACATGCCAGATGAATAGTTCGCAAAGAAAAACTCAATTACAACATATTCAAAGAAACACCTTCAACATTTGCGATAAAACTGATATCAATACTAATACATCATACCATTGTGGAATGTTGCCTTTGCGCCACAGCGTTCATCGATGGTAGATCCTACTTGTTTCCACCTGGCGCCTGGTTTACTGTGATGCAGACTGAGAATTGACCTGGGACGCTCATCCCCTCCAATGACGTACAATTTATTGCAAGCAGCCACAACGCAGCCATCGCTACAATCATGAGGAAAATCCTAGAAACGAATGCCACACAAGGGGTAAAACCGCTAGAACTGAGAACATTTGATCGCGGTGAACAAATTTCGCATTCCTAAAAAAACTCGCATCGCTTGAAGCAGTAACAAGCAGTACACACTGCTGACTTACCATATCTCGAAAGATATTGAAAAAAATTGTGAACTGTCGTCCTAGTCAGGTGCGTATGAATAGGGTGAGATAGTGGGATATTATCACACGACCTTTTCGCCAGAGGGACAATATATGCACTCACCCACCTGGATTTGCCTCACAGCAGTTTGTACCAGGCCACAACCAGTCAAATAGCTCGTGTGCACAGAGCATTCTATTTTCACATTTCTTTATTAATTTCACCAAGCCGATGTGGAAACACAACAGAAGTCGGCTCGAAGAAAGTCTACAAGTTTCAAAGGTTTTCAGAACCGTGCTCTCCGCTAATAGAGTTTCACTAAACGTCAAAATCCATTCTCTCTGCCGTAAACATGACATTCTGCCTGCAGGCAACAATACGTTTGGTCATCCCCACCCCTAGTCACGAAAAGAAATGTACGCCCTTGGTCTCAGTTAACGCTGAATCACCGTTTTGTGTCTTTACATCAACTGTATGATGGTTTGCCTCAACCTGAAATGTCTACATATCTAATGAACCCAGGATAAAGTATAACTTTAAAATAGTTATACCTTAATAGATGTGCAATAGATACGTATTATTTGTCCTGCACATATAAGCCAAAGCGTGCTACCACAAAAACTACACTGCGGGCAGAAGCAGTTTAAAGAAACTGGAACCGATCTACTTTCCAGTGATATAGTCCTCACTTTTAACCCCAGAGACCGATATCAGTCAACAAAAAACAAGAAGAAAACAGAAATATGGACGAAATAAGACCCGAGATTTAAAAATTTTCAGATAGAAAGTGATACCCAGATTCATTTCCAGTATTTAAAGAACTAATTTGCTTAATTTTGTACTTTATTGCAAACAGGATTTAGCAGGGCTATGTCAGAGCGAAGCCAAGTTTGCCACCAGGTTTTGCGTAACTACTTCCGCAATTCTCGCGAAGCATTGAGAAATGGTTGTCAGCACTTTTTATCTTCAAATTTATGGAAGTGCATCTAACTTTGCCTAAGGATGAATTCAAAAGTGAGCAGGTTGAGCTACTGGAGATTTACTTTTTAAACAATCCAAACCATATTTACAGGGGGCATTTTCAACCAACTTCTGTCTGTTTAAGAAACTGTTGTAAGTATCGCTAGTCTCGAGACAAAGGATTTGATTGCATTCTCCAAGGCCGAGACTTGCGTCTTGCGAGACCAAGACGGGACCAAACTCAATCACGGCCATTATCTCACAGGTTTGATTATTATCTCACAGGTTTGATTATTATCTCACAGGTTTGATTATTATCTCACAGGTTTGATTTTTATGCCAATATTACGTCCGTTACGTTCTTTCAGATTAGAATATGCTGCTTTACCGATACCACAACCTTAAGACCTAGTGATATAGTATTTTCAAAACTGTAAATACCTGTATTTCTAAAACCTTGAGTAAATTTCTGAAGAAAACACGCTGGCAACCACCTAGAAACTACAGTAGTTCTGCATGCAAACAAAAGATTTCCTCGAAGTTCGCATGCGGCGTATCTCGTGTTACTGTGGATCTTACACTGAGCAATTCAAACGTACATGGTGAAGCGAGTAGAAAAAACAAATCGCTTTAGTATTGAGCAAATAAGTCTCAAACATGCCGTCGCGTGTGGAGTGAATTCAGTAATATAAAATCCGTAAGTATCACAGGTAAACAAGAAGCTACAGTTATCCGCTTTTTTCTCATCGAAAAGCTAGAAGCGCGCTTGGATGTCGGTTGCTTTTGGCATTTTTGCGGCACATCTTTACATATTCATCATCTAAAAGCCCAGCCATATATCTTCACGACTTTTTCTTGTTTCTCTTTTACCTCCAAGCAGGCCCGTTACCAGCTTGGGACACTAGGGGGAGAGAAGAATTTTCTGAGAGGGACCCATAATCTTTAAACTATGTTCAATAGTTTGAAAGTATCTCCAACACATTTTCCAGGAGGGCAAAAAAAATTCTAGGGGGGCTTGGCCCCCTTAGTTACGGGCCTGCCTTTAAGTGTTGTTCTTATGGGACGTCGCCATGTATTGGCATACATTCTCAAATGAATAGAGCTACCCTTCTCCCCACTATAGCTGATTTAGCCTGCTTCCTGCTATTTTAGCAGACAACTCGTCAAAAACTTTCTTGTGGTTGCAGAGTGATCGGTATCTTTTAACCGGACATTACAAATCTGACCCGTGGTCAGTCTGGCAGAGATGGCACCGATCGATTATGATCCCGTTTGAGCGGTACGCTGAGGATGATTTGGAGGCATGTTCAACGTTTTTAAGCGGTTTGTATTTACTGGACCGCTGCTGTTCATCAACACAAGGCAGATTTGCGCCGAACTTAGAGCACCTTTAGAGAAGCAAAGTTGTTTTAGACATATGACAGTTAGACAAACCTAAGTAGATTATAACTGGATGTATCATGCTAAGGATGGTATTATATCTTGTCTTAAACACATTAAACATTAATTGATACAAGGCTATAGGTAGGATAAAAGGTTGTTTGCGCATAGGATTCACTTGCGATTGGCTCACTACCGCTAGGCTGTAACTTATCAATAGCTGAGTGAAAGTTGGCTATGATAGTTAGTTTATACATGTGGGCCTATTCTTCTACAACCAATTTGAGAAATTTGGATCGCATGTGGAAAATCACCGTAATATGTGACAGGAGAAAAAAAAACTAAATTACGCGAGTCATGTATTACGCACCGTTTTCAGATTTTATTACCACGCTGACAAGGTTAGGCTAGTCTTTTTAGTTGACGTCAAATCTATTGTGGTATTAAACGGCTTAAAAAGTGTTAACTACAGGTGTTTTCTAGTGGTGGGGTTAGTTTTTTCATAAATAATAAACAATTTGTTAAAAGCTCAAGCCTTCCACGATGATTACTCATGTAGGCTAATAATGCGTGTAGTTTGTTAGTTTGGAATTTAAACCTTAAGAGATATGTTGCTACGTTTCCCAAAGCAAGTTGTTCATTTGAATTTCGTAATAAGTTTGATTCAAAATACAGTTATTATGTAACAGTCAATAATTCCAGTTTTGGTGTCTGCAAATGCTTAAAGATCTGGTCATGAATATTTGATTGAAAAATAATACTTCCGCCAGGTTCCAGACTTGTGTTTCTGTATTGAAAAAATTAGCAAGTACAGATATTTTAAGACTTACACTATTGCTCGTCAGTTTTTAAATTAGTTAAAAACTAGATGTTACACAACTAAGGTACGTAAAGAAAACAGAGATTTATCACTAAAGGGTTAAAAGCGAATTTTGCATTTATGAAATTGGCTGTGCAATCAGATAATATAGTCTGTTTGAAATCAATGCATGTGTAATCGTGTTTGAGACCAAATATTGCATGTGCTCTGACACTGACACATTTCCATTGAAAAAGAAACAAAAATCAAGAAGTCTTTACAAATTTTTTATCAATCCAAACCTCTTTTTCCATTGAGGATTAATCTAGTTTCGGGTTTCCGGACAACAGCCACCTGTCTGTTATCTAAGACTGAAGAAGAGAGTTAGTCGAACCAGTAACATGCAACTGACGCGATTTGACAAGGATATATGAATGAAATACTTTTCCAAAAATCTATGGAAATTTTGAAAAGAGCAACTCGTGATGAGCAGCCATTGCCTTCAACCGAGTTTGTTTTTCAACTTCCACCCAATTAGAAATTTTTTGTTTTGTAAGGGTGAGCAAATACACATTAACTTCGCAAACGTGGACCATGGGCGGTATGGGTTGCTGGAATGACTCTTGAACACCGCCTACGGGCAGTTACGGATTGAGTACAGTGGGTTGTGGTGTTGGTCCTGACTAAGAAAATGTTGGACCGTACCATCTTTGTAACGTGGCCCTGCTAGCGGTAACGGAGAATTTTCCACACCAATTCAAGTTTTCCCAACCGGGTTACACAACCTCACGCACAATAATAGCACGTATATGGTGTAAGTGCCAGTAGACAACGCAGTTACACGTCAATATTTCGAAAGCACTGAAGCAGGACCACACGTTTCGGTTCCTTTTTCAGCAGCAAAGCGAACTAAGCTCAGGTGCAGGCCTGACTTGCCACAGAATTAGTTGGACGAATTCCTGTGTAGCAATTGAACGGGAGTGTTTTCATTGATTCGCTTTGCGATTTACATGCACAAGCAACTCGATCGACTTAGTAAACATTTTGATATAACTCATAAAATCTCTTGGTTTCATGTTTCATTACGATGACACGCATACTCACCGGTAAATCAGAGAACAGCATCGTTTTAACATCAAAAAGCTTGATTCTACGCGGTCCGTGAAACACAAACAGGTTTGCTTCTGCAATTGAAAAGTTTTTCTTCATAGTTTTTTACAGTTCTTAGTTCAAAATTTAAAAGTTCTTAACAAATTTTCTTCATTGAAACCGATAACCACAATTTCGATGCATTTGTCAAGGCTAGACAATGCACTCACAATAAAATGCATGTTATTCAGTGAAGCGTGACCAAACAAACACAATGGTATGATAACAGTATCACAAAAAGGTTTCCAAACAGTATTTAATGACATAAAAATATTATAATTTTTCTCCATATTGTGTATCTGTCACTGCTTTTCTGCAAGCAACTGCAAACAAGCCCAGGCATTAAAGTGGCAGCCATTTGCAAGACTAAACAATTTGCAGGGACTAGCACATTTTCTGCAGCACTACATTTCAACGTATTGTTGTTACACAGAAACTCACGGCCAGATTTGCTTTCATTTGTGCTGAAACCTGTCAACAAAGGCAGAAACACACGTTGGAATTGCTTTATCGGAAATGCATGCTGACAATAAAGAATTTTCTAAGATTTTTAACCAATATGAAAACTAATATTACTGATTTTGTGGTAATACTTGTAAGATAAAAATCATTGATACTGAAACTTTCGCAAGAGGAACTGCATCTAACTGTTACTATCATATAGTGTTACTGCTATCACACAGCAAAACTGCTATATGCACTAAAAACTAATTTCAAAAAAACGCAAGCCTATAGAAATTAATAGACTCAGCCTTGTCAGCAACAACATATACATCAAAATTGATTTCTGCAGCAAAAACTTCTTGCTGACCGAATATATACATTGTTTTTACGGTATTCGCTGATAAAATTATACAGAAAGCACTGCATATGTGGAAAAAATATTTGCAACACCAAAGACAACTCTCTGTAGTGGTAACCAGTCCAGTCTACAGCAATTTTAATAGTCAAAACATGCCTGATCTTGGAATTGTTATAATTGCACACAGTTCGTGACTCATGTGTGTAATACTGACTGATTTGGTAAATAGATAATACTACAGCATGAATCATGAATGAATTTTGCTTCCTAGTACCAAACTGAGACTGACTGCACCTGACGTGTAACCATGGGCGTCGGAAGGATTTTTTCAGGGGGGGAGGAAATGTTGGATTTTTCCAGGGAGAGTCAAAAAGATTTCTAAGGAGGGGAGCCAAAAGTGGTGAAATATCATTTTACATACTCGAAACTATGAAAACATTCTTTTGCTAGAAATTTAATAGAAAAAATGACCAATTTTAAAATCCAGGGGGGGCTAAGACCCCCACTTCTGACGCTCATGTGTATAACTGTGCTCAGTGATGCCACAGAACGTTTCAAACCAATAGTGTTGGAGAACATGTATTAACGTAAAGTACATTAAACCCAGAGCAATCTTAACGAATGTAATGTAACTTTTCTTTTTGGTAGCCAGTGACTCCCAACGTTTTAAGAGATCGCTTATGGTCTGGACGTCGATTAGTATTGCAAGTAGCAAAATGTGCTAATTTTAGATAGTTGTTTGCAACGAAATTAAGTAAGCCATACAAATTTTAAGTATTTGACAATTTAGCATTAGAGGTCTCACCTATTTGATAATTTAGCATTACAGGCCTCAAACGTCAAAAAATGTTGAAATGTTGGCCGAACCCAGCTACCAGCTTCACATGGTTCATTTTATAGCTTTATCTAACATTTTAGATTTATCAAATTTATTGCAAATTTTCTTTGCCTAATTTCATCCGCATTTTGCAAAATTGATGCATTTCATACTGTCTGAAACCACTTCAGCAATACAAGTAATGTCTTCAAGAAGAATAGATGAAAAAATGGGTTTGTGGTCTTAAAGATCTTTCTGTTATCTATCCATATTTGTAATATGTTGTTCGAATTTTAACTTACCTTCGATTTTAGCACCAACAGGAGGAGGAAGTTTAAGACGCAAAAGCAATTGTTCTATCAAGAAGTCTTTGCAAGTATGGCTTTCTGTGATAAGCGGCTGTGAAGTTTTAAAAAAATGCAATCCTTAAAAGCAAGTAGTATTCAAGACAACAAACACCAACGTCACAGTCATCTTGCCCCGAAAACATTTATTGCTAAGTGAAGCAAAAAAGTGTGTAAAATTAACTTATCACGGAAAATGAAATCATTGCGTAGCATTCAAAATTTCTCACGCAAATTCACGTTAAAATCAAATCAGTAATTCAAGTAACTACTCTCCACATGTGAGACAAGCAAGGAATCTATCGCAAATTTTTATAGAAAACTTGATTTCACATAACACTATGCATCCTCAGTCCTTGCATCTGCAAGCAATGCTAACAGATGAAAGGTTGAAAGGCTTTTAAAAACGAGGGCAAAGAAAGCAAAAAATGAGTGATTGAAATAAAAACAGTAAGATAAAACCGTTGTGGTTAAAAATAACAATCAGATACCCCCAAAAAATCATTTTTTCTGAGTGTGTGCCATGCTGAGTGTTCTTTGCATGTATAATATTCACAATGTAACATTAAAACTAATCTTTTTTTGACGATGTTCACATTTTGATTGCTGTGGATTGTTTGTAAAAGTGTCTGTATTTTACTTGGAAATTTCTGTAATTTGTTAGATATACTTTTAAGTAGTTTTTTATAGTATGGTTTAGAAGAAAGATTGAACTGCACCAACATTTGTCACAGCTTCTATGTAAAGAACTGGCAATGACGCCGCAAGGATTGTTGATGTCGCAATAGAGAAGAAACAAGCTTAGCGATCATGTTTCATAAAAAGTGGTGTCTAGGTGGTGCACAGCAACATGTTGAGGTGGAGCACAGCTACAAATCGATTGACGTGAAATTCTCATAACAGCTGCTTGACACAAACTTATATCACTCCGAGAGGTAACCAGGTTTATGGGAATTTCAGACCTTCCAAGCCCATTAGAGCAATTCGAACGATTAAGGTTGTGTGCAGTGTTTCCTTCATGCAAATATACTATTAATTGCTTTTCTATCTAACAGCTGTTAGCAACATTTTCTGGAAACAGAGAACATTTATGATCAGAAACACAAAAGCTGAACAACTGAGATGTGAACAGGCCCGTAACCAGCTTGGGACACAAGGCAGGGTGCTGAGTTTTATGAGGGGCCCAAATTTTTTAAACTATATCCAATATTTACAATGTCCAACAGCCGACAAATTTTTCCAGGGTAGCTTAATGGCTTTGCCCCCTGGTTATGGGCCTGGATGTGAAAGTCCCATCTTTTGGTGTGTAATTCATTGATTAACACTGTCTGTTGCAGCCAGAAGATTAGCGCGCAGTTGCAGCTCACTAATCAGAATTACAGTTGCACTTTTGCGTACTGTGAATAGTGTAGACACAAGGGAAAAAGTAACTCGTAGTGCTGTCACTGACCCACAACCAATATAGCATGCAATATGTCACCCACAATGCCAAGGTAATCTAGAAACTCCTAGATATTCCTAGCCCAGTGGAATTTCTAGATGTCTGTATCACAGCGCAACCAATCAGAGATCGACGCCACTGACCACTAGCGACACTCCAGAGGGAGCACAAAACGAGAATAACAAAACTGATGTAAACTGAATAGTTACTGTCAGCTCGATATCACACTACAAGCGGCTTTTTCAGACTCCAACTAGATGCCTATCATCATGCAGCAACTGAAAGTAACACATTTTAACAATAAACAAAACAAAAAACACCACAAATCCAAAGTACTTGTTTAGCAGCTTCTTCTAACTTTCTCAACGGGAGCAAATAAAGCTTGAGAGTCCGAAGCAAGTCCTCAAATGCACTTTTTCTTTCAGATCTGTCATGTTCAGCCCACTTGACAAAACTGTCATAAGCCAGCTCCTCATAATCTCTCTAAAAATCGTTTTACAATATAAATGCAACATCATGCAAATGTACAGACTACCAAAATACATAGATAAAAATTGCTATTAGGATGACAAATTTGGTGCAATGGAAAAGACACAGATAAAGAAAAAATCGTTTTATGAGGAAATTAGTGACACAGACACACCTTAGTTTTTTTGTCATACATATGAAACATGAAACAATACAACCGACAAAACATTGCAAACATGGAACAGCAAGTGAAACATCACACCACCAATTCTTGATGTATTTTACCTATTTGCCAAATCCATTTTCCCTGAAAAAATTGCCATCATTGTGTGAGTGTTTTGTCATTTGAGTCATTCTCAACAAGCAACTAAAATCTACACTGCACTACTTTTGCTTCTCTGTCAACTTTTTGCAGCATGTGGGAAAAATCAAAGCATTCATGCTCTTTCTGTCTGTTTGCATTTACCAAATTTATTTAAGTCGCGGCTTATACTTTTTTTAATGATTTCGTGTGGCTCATAAGAAAGGGCGGCTTACATTTCTTATTTCTTTACCTTATCGAAAGGTATAGATGACACGCACTCTTTGCTTGGTCAAGTTTTTTGACCAAACTCTCTTTTCGCATTCTTTTCTCTTCAGCATCAAGTGCATATTCATCACACAAGGGAGTATGATGAACAGAATACCAAGAGTTGCCAATTAAAAACGAAATGTGCTAGTACGCTAAAGTATCTCAGATGCTTAGGTAGCCTATGTGCAATTGCGGCTTACACTCATTTTTTAACACCATTTCGTATGGCTTACAATCAAGGGTGGCTAACAATCAAATTAATATGGTAAGTCTTGAGCTTTCTACAAAAATGTTTCACTTTGCTTTAACACCACATACCCGCAGATCAACTTTGGCAATGAACATAAAACCTGTTTCATCTATGACAGGAGTGGGGAAACTATTTCCTATCACAGGTCGCATGATCTGTGCACTATCGCTGGCGGGCCGCAAAATCAATTAATTTTATCCTAAAATTCTAACATTATCGAACAATGAAGAAGAGTGGCTTCTCCAGACTTATCATCAAAGTGCCTGCTTGTCATGGAGCTTCGTTTTGACGCAATTTTACACTGACTTGGGCAACGAAAATTCTGATCTGGGCCGTATCAAATGTTCACACGGGCTGCAGGTTCCCCACCCCTGATCTATGACATCCACAAACGTGATTATACATCTTAACAATTTATTGCTCATCTGAAATATTGGCATCACGAAATAGGAACCAACAACTTTTCACACAAAATCTTACTTTTGACTTTCTGCTTTCCAACACGGCCAAAACATCTTCCAGAGTGAATTCTTTAAACTCTTGCTGATGTACGATATTTTCAATATTTGTTGAAACAAATATTTCTGCATTTTTTTTAAGAGTCCGTTCATGATACATATCCGCCGCTGCTTTGAGACTTAATATATTTTCTGTTTTCATTCCTTGCACGAAAAACTGTATGCAGTGTTCCTTCAGAGCTTAAAAGATAAATTACAAGTGTAACAAATCAAAAAGGTGGTTTTAGTCCAAGCCACATGTTTCTAAGAATCAAAGATAAATGCAACATAAATCTTAAAGAATACAGACATTACTGTGATTTCACTAGTTTAAAGCCTGAAAACTAGCATATCATACCATCAATTTGCAGGTAATCAGATATGGTGAGCAGCTGCATGGCATTATTTTTGTTTACTGTTATTCTTGCTGTATAAATGTATTCCATAACCAATATCATTCCATCAGCATCAACTTCTTTCAAAACTATTTTTCGCTCAGTTTTCTCCTTCATCTGATAAAAAAAAGTTATTTTTCTTTCTATATGATTCTTAAGCTCAGTACTTCTGGCAGAGAAATAACTCAGTACCACACTAACGATTTAAACTTTAAATTTACATTAAACAGCTATATCCTTACGTATTAAGGACGTGCTTCCCAAAGACAGCTTGCAAATATGAAATCTGTTTGTTGATTTTCCTTATATTATGACCTATTAAATTATGAGCATTACAAAAAAGTTGTGTAATACTCACACCTTATAACAACACACAATTTCATTTTTCCAAAATACTTTATATGATGGTATAAAAATTAAAAAATACCAATAGCCATAGTAATGAAAATACCAATAGTCCTAAACATCCAAAATACCAGTAGCCTCAAGATTGATAGACAAGCTCAGTTTATATCACTTTACACTGGATGAACAAACATGTAACTTCATTGTGCTGCCTAAGGATCTCAAACTCAACTGCATTGCAAAATATCAACAAAGAATTAGAATTGCTACATTCAATTTTAATTTTGCCTGATTCAGTGGAAATGCCATTTGACAGTAAACAAAACCTGTAAATAACAGTAACTGGAAGGCTTGTTTACCTATTTTGATGAAGTACACCAAACATACAAAGCTTCCTGCATGCCTGCAGGCACTTAAAAGTGCCTTAAAAGGGTAAAATTGTCCATTGCTCAACAATTCTATATTCATATCTGCCTTGCATTCTGTTGAATTCAACATCTACGATTATTGCCAGTCATTAACCACTCAAACAGCCAACAATTCCAAAAGATTTTTTTGAATTTTGATCAGTACAATGTTTACTGGAACCAATCTATGTAAACCTTTCCCAACCAATTTTGCCTTTCCCAAACCTTTCCCAACCAATAAAACAGATTTTTCCCACCATAACTTCAATTTGAAGGATTTACTTATCATAATTCAAAACTTACATTCATCCAGTAAAGTATTCCCACAATTTTTGGCAGTTTTGCACCAAAAAGTGTAAACCTAATGTAGAGGATACCTAATAACAAGACAATTGCAAGACCACACAGAACACATTGACAGGAGTTCTAAATCTCCTTACTTCAACTGAGTTGACCCTGTGTTTAACAAAATATCTGACACTGACAAACAATCACAATGTTGGACTATACAAGCATCTTAGTCCCAAAGTGTGCTTAAGCAGCACACTGTTTTGAAACATATAATACTAAAACACAACCTTAACTACAATGATAACAACAGTGAGCATGAGTACACACAAATAGCTGTTTATACCCATTCAATGGACCAAACTTTTTCAAACTCTGAATGTTTATCAAAAATATGTATGGAAAGGTATTGCCTAAAAACCTTTCAGAAAATCAACTCAAGCTTTCGCAGAAGTCTTATCAAACACCAGCATATCCCACTATTCATAATCCTCTGCATTTTCATTGAACTGTCCACCATCTTTTAAACCAGGGATCTCCAAACTGTGACCCGCGGGCCAAATCCAGCCCATGCGGCCATTTCATCTGGCCCGCGAAGACATTTTGTCAATAATGAAACAATAATATACTTACAAAAATTTTTTATTTGGTAGAATGTAACATATCCCAAAACAATCACATTATGCAAGATGTCCGGCCCTTGGAATGTTGCACAATAGCTTATGTGGCCCTCCAATGCAAAAGTTTGGACACCCCTGTTTTGAATGTTGGTTGCAAACAGGGTTTCTTTCAAGTGGACACCATCTGGCACCTTCATCTATTTCTGACAACATGTGTTGAACAAAGCTAAATGATTCAGCTTTTTATATATAGAATGATTTGTTTTTTTTTATATATTTTTTTCAGTAATTTTGATTAAAAGCAAACCAATAGCCAAGACCACTAACCATACTTTGCATTAACATCATTTTCTTCTTCATTCACATGTGAGTGATGAGCAACTGCCGTACAAAACACTAGAATTAAAAAAAGCTTTGCTAAACATGGAAAGCATCAAGGGTACATGTTGCCCAATTGCAAGGCCTACATATGTTGAAAGAATTCCAATCACATGAACTTGAGAAATCATAAAAAAAAGATTTCCATGGATTGAAAAATCTTCCAAAGTATATATGTGACTACAAAGGAAAACTTTACAAATGTAACACAGAGAATAACACAATCAGTGTAAGCACAAAAATGTATACTTTGATTTTAAACATTTTGTCCAACATCTTTGAGAGCTGTCCAATGACACAACGATGTCCAAGAAACTCCTTATCACCCACACAAAGAACAACATCACAGTAGTTATCCTCCAAGAGTCTTTCCCTGTCAGTACATTATCAAATATTTAAACAAAAAACAATGCCAGTAAAAAAACTTACTTTGAAACAGAAAGCAACTTTAATGCACTTTGCTGCACAATGATTTTCTTAATCTTTGAATGGTACCAACGAATTTTACACAAAATTTTGAGCAACATAAGTAGAGATCAGATAAATATCACCTCAAATCATGATTGTTGTATCTACAACTGACATGTCATCAGTGTAAAATGATACAGTGGAAACTGCTCAATAGAACACCCTCGGGGATAGCAAAACCTGCTCTAATAAAAGGTTGCTTTTTATCCGATGAGAACTTTTTGCAATAAAAATAGGGTGTCTATTGTCATTCACACTAGAGGTTCACCAATACACATATACATTTCAATATCAGGGTACTGTATTTTATTCTCGTTGTGAGCACTGTACACAGTATTGTAAAAAGAAAAGTTACTGTATTTTTGCAATATTTTTGTCATAATCTATTGCACAATAGCTGTTGTGGTGGTCACTGTTCACTCTTGCCTCTCTTCAGCACAAAAGATCTGGTCGATTTTTTACTGTATTGCTTCATTTTTGTGCTAACTGCATGCAAGCCATGGTGCTGCTGCACGTCTAACTGTTCTAATAAGCAGTGTGACTGCTCTAATAAGTGAAAATTTATAAGCTGCTTGAATAAGCAACATGCTTGAATAAGCAATATGCCGAAACTGCTTGAATAAGCAATATGCTCTACTGTATAAGCCGATGCTCTATTAAACGGTTTCCACTGTATTGGCTATGCAGCACTAAAGATTTCAGATTAGCCTAACTAAAAGGTTATCACTTTTATGCATTCAATTAAAAAATTTATGCCACAAATGAAAGTACTGATGTCTACATCAGTGGTTCTTAACCAGAGGGGATCGCCTTCCCAGGAGGTGAAAACAAATTTCCATAAGGGTGTGAGCCCTTCCTTGCCTTAAAGTTTGATCAATTAATTTAACAATAAATACATTCTTTTATAGCTTATTTAAACTCAGGGGGGCTTGAAACAAAGGACAATTACTCAAGGGAGGCGTTGTAGAAAAAAGGTTAAGAACTACTGGCCTACATGTTACCCAATAGTAAAAACATCCATCGAAGTATGCAGTGTAAATTGTTTTGATGCAAAACTGTAACAATGCAGTCAATTTAGAGTTATGTTGTGGAAGAATTTTGGCGTTAAAGCAAAATATAAACAATTTATTAAATTTAGAGATTAAATCCAGGAAATTTACTGAGTGACAGCTTCATGGATGTGTTCCAACAAAAACAAAATACATAAAATTTTGCTGCATGTCTTTATGTTACATGTATATGTCTATGTCTGCTTTATTCACATTTTTGGAAAGTCCTATGACAGTAGTTCCATACTGGGGGTTCCCAGACCACTGGGGGTCTGAAACAAGATTTTTGGGAGTCCAAAATGCAACTCAAGGGTGAGAGTTAGTGTGTTCTTGGATGTACGTTTTTTTTTCCAAAAGAACTGCAATCTATTTGCAGCTTGTGCTGTTACTCAAAAAACATCACCCAGCGTAATCATTCCAGCTAACGTTAACAATTCAATTGCTAAATGCATGCATCATTATTATTTTGGCTTTAGGGTGAGGTTACCATGCTGTAGATGGCCACTGATGCGACTGTAAGAGCACTGCACGTCCAATAGGCTGTACCAACATTGGGCGAATGTCACAGATCTCTACGTAAAGTGGTCAAAAGTTGCAGTTGGCCTCATCATTCACAAAAATGACAAAAAATGTTGTATCAATTGTTGTTTAACGCCTCCTTTATGAGAGTTTCCATGAAAACAACCCAAAAGGTAGAAAATTGCAAGATCAATAACTGAAAGTGCTAGAACAATCTTTTTTTTAATAAACCAGAACTAACATGTTCTTATATGCATAATACATTTTACTTGCATGTTTAATATGTTTTTTGAGATATTTAACACATCCGGCCGCTTTCGGGGATTTCCGAGAAAAAACACCGAAATGCACGTGGCTTTACACAGGAATTTCTCTGGTCCGGTATGGGTTACAGACCTGGTAAAAGTGTCAAAAGACATGGCAAGTCTCTTAGTCTGCACTTGAAAAAAAATTTTTGGTTGGGGGGTGCAAATTTTTTGTGAGTGATGTCATAAATGGAGGACTTCTAGACCACCTTGGCCCACTTTTCCTGGCCCTGGGCACCAACCGTTAGTTGGTAGTATTTCGCTGAAGTTTTTATTGGAAACTAGGCTACAATCCAAGTCTTTTGATACTTGGATGCATGCTACGGTTTTGGGTTCAAAAGTTATGATCTAAACTAATAAAAATATTAGACTAATTTGCTAATTATATAATTAAATAATTTGTTTATTTTAGATCATAACTTTTGAAGCAAAAAAACATTAGAAAGTCAATCAAAGGCTCAGTAGACTCGGACTCGCGCCTAGTTTCCAGTGAAAACTTCAGCAAAATACTTTGGCCTAGCGGTTGGGCCCTAAGCCAGGAATCATGAGCCAAAATGATTCAAAACTACTTCACTTATGGCATCACTCACAAAAAATATGTAACCCCCAACCAAAAAGATTTTTTCAAGTGCAGACTAGAAGACTGGCCAATCCGTTTGATCCATTGAACAGCTTTCTAATGCAATCGGCAGAGGAGCTATGGAGTTGGTAAGGCAACCGAAAACTGTTTGTTTTAGGCCGAAATCTAGGTACGAATATATCGTACACCGGCTCTCAAAGTGTTAAGATCTTTTGATTTTTCGATCATTTTAGGCTAAGTTTTCGATTTTTGATGCTTACTGGTACGTTTATAAAACTCAAGTCTTATAAAAAATCTTGTTGAACATTGTAATCCACAATGTAATAATCAGCTGGAAGCTTGATGTGTGCATTTTGAAGCACACTGTCATAAAGTTTCTTTGTTATAAAAATCAACAAATGATATCCGGTAGAAAATGTTTGCATTAAGGAACGTTATGCATAGGAATACTATCACTGAAAGCTGACCACTGTAGGTGATTACGCTAGAGAGCTGTTCAAACTGTAAAAAGACTTGGCAAGTCTTTGAGTCTGCAATAAAAAAAAACTTTTGGTTTTGGGTTTCAGGTTTTTTATGAGTGATGTCATAAGTGAAGTAGGTATTTGGCCATTTTGGCTATGTTTACCTGGCCTAGGGCCCAATCGCTAGATGGAAGTATGTCCCTCAAGTTTTCATTGGAAACTAGGCTAGAATCTGAGTCTTCTGAGCCTTTGATTGCCTTTCTAGCGTTTCTGGTTCAAAAGTTTTGATCTAAAATAAACTAATTAATTATCTAATTATGGAATTTATTATTTGTTGTTTTTAGGTCATAACTTATCAACCTGAAACCCAGCAAGTCATCCAAAGTATCAAAAAACTTGGATTTTAACCTAGTTTCCAATAAAATCTTCAGCAAAATACTACCATCTAGCAGTTTAGGCCCAGGGCCAGATGAAGTGCGCTAAAGTGGCCTAAAAGTTTATGACGTCACTCACAAAAATCCCGAATTTTTTTTTCATTTCAGACTCGAAGATTTGACGGGTCTTTTAAGGTTTGAACAGCTCTCTAGCACAATCAGAGCTGGAGTTATGTTCCCACAAAGACATGTGCAAACTGCTGGATTTTAGGCTGGAATTGCTCGGCAGCTAAAGTGTTAAACAGATCTTTTGAAAGCACAGCATCGCAGGCAGATTCCTCAAAAGCCCTACTTCACTTCTCAGATCATTTGTCTTAATACATTAATTTCAATTTCCCTGAACAACAATTCCTTGTCATTTTCAACATGCAAATTTCCTTGATAGATTTGTATACACATATCACATCCACCATGAATTAACATACATGCAATCAAATATATATATAACGGATATAATATTTTTACAACTGGTAGTATAAGAACTAGAATCACATATAAAATAGATTGCCCACCATTAAGGCTATTTGCACTAAACAACACCATTGAAAAAAACATGCCAGACAAAAAAATACTTCCATGACAACAGCTCTTCATGGCATTTTAAATTTTACCCACACATATCATAGTCAAATGTTTTAAATGTCTTCAAAATGTTTCTAAATTGATTACTTTTAACAATTATATGTTCTAAGTGAGGGGTCTCCAACTTTTTCACCCAAGGGCCACATAAGCTGTTAGACACTGTCCAAAGGCCGAACACCTTACATAATTAGGACATTTACATGGTCAGTTTTGCATTGTCTCCTTACCATATATGGATAACGAGTGGTCTGGTTCTGAATGTGATTTGCTGAGTCAGCACCGTGAACAAGCCAATGCATTGGCCACCTCAACAGGAAGACGTCTCGTTATGATGTGTTCATGGTATCGTTCACGCGGTACTAGGCTAGCATCTAGCACGGCTAGCATCTAGTGCCTGTCTCCAGATAAGATATGACTGCACCGTTATTCTGACTATTAGTGTGTTGAGTTCAGTTTTAGAAGTGTAATACCAACATAGTTACCATGCAGTTGACAAGACACGTCAGCGAGGAAGGGTAGTTTTACAATAGATAGCAGGTAGGCTTTGGGTTGGCAGTGTTAGGATTTCTTATTTTAAAGGCAAGAATCTTAACCAAATGTTCAGAAATCACCCCTGCTAAAAACAGTTTGCTTCATACATGTCACAAAAAAAATTGAGTGCAATCATTCTCTGCCATCAATGGTGATAGAAGTAGAAGACAGCCTACTACAGTAACTAAAATATACTTTTTGGAATGTACGCTATCTGCCAGTTTTAGATATCCCTTAATGTCTAGAAAGAAAACATTACTGAGAAGATGCTTATTCATTATAAAGGCTGAAAGCTGTGCACAACATATGATAAGAAGGTCTGTTTAAATACAAATATATATTTTAAATAGGCTACTGATCAACTGAAGTGGCTTGGCAGTGTTAGGAATAGTTGTTTTGAAAGTAAGGCCCTTGGGTGTTGCACCAATCTTTATAAATCAGGCTTGCAAAAATAGGGCAACTTTCTGGCATCAGTGGAGATAGTAGCAAAAGATATGTAATTATTTCACTAGCTCCTTGAAAAAATGTCATAGGATATATTTAATATAACAAATACTGAATGTTTTGTATTCATCATGTGACATTAGGCTATATGTTTAAGTATCAGTGCAAATTAAATATATTTTGACTGATGAAAAGTTCCACCTAGGCACTTGCAGACACATGCTGTGTAAAGGGATAATCTCCAAAATATTTTTCAGCATTGCGCTTAGGAAACCTGTGTGAAATTTGTATGACTGTAACTTTGCACATGTGACATCAACGCATACTTTAAACATCAGTGCACATCTGCTATGGATGGATTTTACAGGGTGCAGCATGATCCATAATTCATGACACCAACTTCATGAGAGGCATGAACAGCAATTGCCAAATTCGTGAAATCTATACATCAGTGTACATGCTTTCGAACTCCATATAACAAGAACCGTCGCCAGAAAGTTTTCAGTAGGGGGGGCTTTGCATTTCTGCAGGGGGACTTGACATTATAAAATTAACCAAAACTCCAATTATTCATAGCGTCTCACGTTTCAATTTGGGGGGCATGGAGCTTTGTTTGGGGGCTAAGCCCACCAAAAGCCCCATGGCGATGGGACTGCATACAGCCCTTTGTTTACTAGCCTGCACAGTAGATGTTTACCGACACGTCACACGTATGCCACACGTGAATGACTTCAGACATGTCAACCGAACGTTTCAATGACATCAGAACAGGCTGTCTCATTTTGGCGGACCGTCGCTTGACATGTAAACGTAGTAATTGTAATTTTTTCAGGATATGTTACATTCTACCAATGAACAAGTTTTTCGTAAATATACGATTTTTTTATTATTGACAAAATATCTTTACAGGCTGGATGAAATGGCTTCATGGGTTAGTTTGGCCCGCAGGCCGTAGTTTCGAGACCCCTGTTCCAAGGCAAGCATTTTTTGGTATAGAATGCTCACCAACAAGCGCAAAACATTACTCAATCAAACAGCTAGGTCTAACAATTTTTCGAACATCACCTTAAAAATGGAGGAGTTCATTATAACATTTTTGAGTAAAATAAAACAGGTGCAAAAACCAAAATTGCAACCTTCAAACAGTTTGTTTTACAGATCCCGTTCCATATTTTTGACAAAAATCCTAGTGTCAGAAGATAGGTTACCATATTAGAAATATGCATAGCTATACAATTTCAGAGTTTTTTATAATAAAGAAAAAATTCAGCTCATTCAAACAGGAATTCACATAGAAATTTTACACAACAAATATTATACCAAAAGCTCACACCTGTTCAGCTCATGAAGAAGAGAAGAAGAGTGATTTCCAATAAATATTGTCTTGAAGTTATGCCCAATTTGCTCAGAATCAGTCATTGCCATTCATCGAATTGGAGAAACTTTATCACCATCAAACAAATTGTCAAAGGAAGATAAAAAAAATGTAAAACTATCAGTTCACTCCAGGCATCTTATCACCAAATTTCTGAAGAGTTTAACAAGCAGCAGCTAAGTTGACTTAACAACCTGTTGCTATGTTAATGCAAGACACAGTGCTTTAGCAGAACTGCAAAAAGATATACTTTGGTGCTTGATTCAAAGTCATTACTGACAATAAAATTAATACCAAATCTAATATCCAAATTTTATGAATTTTTATGACATTGCATGGCAATATACACACACTTTAAAACATCTTACGTTGTGAAGTTTTTCTGTCACAAAGAAATTTGTACGTTTTAACACCATCTCATGGTACTGCTACCAATTTTATTAATTATCACATACATTTAGATGTGAGATAGTTCCAGGGTTCCTATGCAATTTAGAAAACAAATTTCCATACTTTTTCAAGACCTTTTCCAGATATATCCCCGTCTTGTTTCAGACTTAACATTTCTAAATGATGTACTCAGGTTAAATACAGGCACTATAAAATTTACGATGATATAAGTAAGATTATGTCAAGCTTGGATAAAATATTATGAAAATGTATGTCAAAAGATCAAGTCTGGAAAATTGTTTTGTTTTTCCATACTAACAGACCAAGCAAAACTTTTTCCAGACTTTCCCAGACAGGAAAATGATATTTTTTTTAATAGCTTTCCAGACTGTATAGGAACCCTGTAGTACAGAAAAGTAATGGAGATCCAACTAAAACATTGTAATAATGCATAAACAACGAATTCAAACAGCGAAGACAAATATAAGTAGTTGAAAATAAAATCTTTGTTATATGATGAATTACTAGTATACACTAAAGCAAATGTTTCACACACAAATTCAGGATCTTTTTGCCTTTGATCACAACAGAGTTATATCTTCATTATAGTGCAAATGACTAATATGAATTTCTTTTTAACCAGCATAACTTACTTATAGGAACACTACGTAAGCAGATTTCAAGACCAAAAGGAAACACAATGTACAAGTCTTGGTTGAAATTATGACTGGAAAATTGAGTGCTATTCAAACACAGTAAAGATAATCGAAGAAGCACTGCAATATTAGCAAGTGGTTCATGAACATGGTATCATTTAAAATCCTCAAACTAAGTCAACCACACAATGTTCCAGTTCTGTTAACAAAAACCTTGAAAATATAATAACACTAACTCTTGAGTTAACGAGTTAACTTTGTAACACATTGTACAGCCAAAACTATGCTAATAAGATTCTCACAAATGCTTGATTTTTTATCTGCATTATTCGGGTTTTAGCTGTTGTGGCCAGTGGCCCAACCATATGGACAAGTGCAGACTGGAATGACGGCATTGTGATAAACTGCTCATTGAGCCATGCTACTGGGCACAAACCATTCACATTTTCACACTACATTTGTATGTATCACGTGACTTTTGCATGTATCATGTAATCTACATTTGCATGTATCACGTAATCACAAAAAGTTGCGCCTTGTGCTGAATGCATTTTTGTTCACATTTCTGCATGTGCATTTATGACCTCAGGCAGTCTTGAACGGGCTCCTTTTTTTATCAGTAGTGCAGTAAGCGACTTCATTATCTGTCTGACCTATCGACCGTTTTCTGCAATGAGCTCATCTCTTTACTGTGATGACAAGCCACCCTGCCTAGTGTGTTACTGGTCAGTAAATGTTGACGTAAAGCCAAAGGCAATACATCGTACAGTGTCACCTCTCAAATCCCCTGCCTGCTTTGTGTCTCAAGCAGCTGCAAGCCTGTGTAATGCTTTCACTTTCTCACAGGACAGAGTGAATCAGATTTACCAATTGAGTTTGTGTGTTTGCAAAGCAAGACATGTCAACAAAATAGTGCTGTGACCAGGATGTGAGGATCATGCCAGGTGCATCCTTCAAAAAAGGATGTGCAATTGGTGAAAGGAAGGGATACCTCTTGGTTCGTATTGTGTTGAATGTGTAGTTCACCACAAAAGGGATGTTCGTGTAGAATAACACACATACACTGCATATGTGGTGCAAAAAAACCATAATAGAGTGGTGTCATCAGGTTTCTCTATTGTTGCTTTCTGGCACAGTGTGCAAGCTTTGTGCACTTGCTGCTTGGGCTTTCTGATCCCAACAAGCGATTGAGTTAGGTTGAAACCTGACTGAAGCATTTTACAGAGCACTTGGAGGTCAATGTTCTTGCCCACATAGAAATACTGTACTTCAGTCAGTGACCTCTTGCCAAATGTTTGTAACCATTAGGTACAACTCAAGAATGCTGATTCTATATGGTGCCACTTGAGACGATAACAGCAGCTTCAGTTGTCATGTATGTGATCACTTTACACCTTTGACATAGATTTGGTCAACAACAAAATGAACTCTTAATCTGAAACATGCAATTTTCTGTAACCCTGAATGGAAAAAGTTTTTGGAGTAATGATTTCTCTTTTCAGAGATTGTTTTCAAATTTCACAGAATTTAGTTTCACATCCTTTTCGCTGAGTTGACAGACTGCAATATACCTATTAACTTCATGCTGTGGCACTCTCATGTGTATCTCTTTCATTATTCAACACCAACCCACATGATGACAACTGTTCTGGAATGATATATGGAAAAGTAAGTGCAACAACAATTACACAGAAAAATTGGTTTTCCACAACTAAGAGTGTAGCATATCAATAAATTTTTTACATTTCAGGAAGAAAATTTAATGATTCCAATCCTAACTAATACTATGAAATGGGCTGGTAAGTGGGTTATCATTGTTCATTTCTACAGCATTTTCATTCATGCAGCACAAACAGGCAAAGTGTGGTGCAATATTAATGAATATGGCTCAGAACGTGTGTCACGTTGACTCTTAGCACACGAAATTACATTATTATGAAGTAAAGCATCCACTTGTACTTCTGGGCCTTAATTGTATCTCATAAAATACCAAAATAACAGAACATTTGCAATCTATTCAAAAAAAAGATAACTTTTTCATTTTTAGCTATCCATAATTCAACAGCTGACAAACAATCAACTTTTATGAAAAGAAGCCAAAAGTGCATTTATGTAACACCACTGCAGACATAAGAAGAAGTACAAAATCACATATAAAAGAAACACACAAAAAAACAGACAACTGAGTTTAACACAACAAATCATTAAAGCACACACAATTACACAAAAATGCAGTTGACAAAAATGCATGCAAGGAACACATGACAATCAGCGTTCTGTCGTCAATTCATTAGACCAAGACACTGGCTTGAGAAAATAGTCAAACAACCAGCAACAGAATGCAATATGCCCAAGCTGTTTAACGACCTGTGTCCCTTGAAAAAGCAAGCAACCTAAGGAAAAATCACTGTGATCCCAAACCAGTGCACCAACTTACAAACCTTGAACTTAAGATGCAATAATGTCGAGTAATCTAGCTTCCTGGGAAATTTACAAGGTATGGCTTAAAAACAACAAGCATTGATTTTTGTTGTTTTTAGGCTATAATTTTTGAATCAGAAATGCTAGAAAGCCAATAAAAAGGCTCTAAGGACTCGGATTATAGCCTTGTTTCCAATAAAAACTTCAGTAAAAAATTCCATTCAACAGTTGGGGCCCAGGGCCAGGTAACCTAAGCCAAAAAGGCTGAAAACTTACCCCATCAATGATGTCACCCACAAAAAAATCCAAAACTTTCCAAGATATTTTCATTGCCATCTGGAATACTTGCCAAATCTTTTGAGCATTTGAACAGCTCTCCAGCACAATCGACTGGCAAGTTATTGAGTTGCAAAGTGGTGGGAAAATAATGCAAAACCATGTGCTTAATGCTGAATTTTGAAACACAAGTATCTCGTACACCAGCAGCAGGTTTTCCAAATGTCGGCCATCGTTGCAAAGCTTCATACAAGCAGTCCATATTAGTGAAATCAGTAATTTACAATTCTAATGTAGTAAAAACAGTTTTTAAATCAAAGAGTACCCACAAAAAACAGATTTTAGATGTGGGTTAAGGAGGATTTGGAACGAGAATTTGCCACTTTGCGGCCAAGATTTGCCACTTCTACTGTTTTTGCACTTCTTCAGTATCTGTTTTTGTGTACCGAGCGGTAGCGTGGTACACATTACAGCAATGCATCTGTTTACACATTGAATGTGAATCAAGTAGTAGGCTGAAGAGATCCAAGTTGGTCCATGTGAACACAGTAATAGTTATGACTCTTTAGTGCAACATGTTCAAGAAAATGAACTCCTTTTGTGATGTCATAACAGGCCAATCGTCTTCAACTTGCGTCCCACGAGAAATCTTGACAAGCCTCCCAGGAAATGTAGATTTTTTCAAGCCATGGTAGTGTAGTAACAAGTAGCAGCATAAAGTTACAGTGCAATAACTTAGGAAAGCAGAACAGTACACATGGCGCTGTAGCATTTACTGTGAAGGGAGCCACATGACTCAAAGCAGATATGGGCACCTGCAGATCATTCATGACATTCTAAGGTGGTGCAAACTGAGTATAATGCAACTTTCTTCCACCAAAACAGTGTAAGTGCAGAGACTCGTATCAGAAAATCTTTGAAGAATTTTAAGCGAACCAATTAACAATGCAAACGCAAGAGAGCAAACTTCAAGCAAAACAGTTAAAGATCATCTTGAGAATAATGCAGAAATAACACTTCAAGGGTACATAACCAAGACAGTAACTTCTTTTCATTGTAAATCCTTTTCGGCAAAGAATATTACTTGATTGGAACTGCAGTTGCAATCCTGAATTGCTTGGCGCATAGCAGCATCGTGCTTACGTGATAATCCACTAACTGAAACTGGAAACTGCAAATAAAAAGTGAAATGGGAAGACAAAACTAATAAATTTCTGAACAAGTGAAGAAATTATCAACAAATCTCCGAACAAGTGAAGAAATTATCAAACTCAAGCCTGAAGAGCAGAAGAGAAATTTTGAAGCCTGCGAAAAATTAAAGGTTGAAAAAATAGAAATAAGCACACTTTCTATACTCACCATGACTGCTGCAGTTAGGTGACAGCATCAAAAACTTAACTTGAACGGAATTTTATTTATCAGCAAGAGAACTTTTAGAACAATAACAAAACTTGCTTCACTATCCATATTCCAACAGATCCTATTTGTTCAAAATTGAAGAATCAAACAAAACATTCCACGTAAAATAGCAATTTATCCACCTATAAGTGTAGAATTGTCAACATCTGAAATTCATACCATACATCTGTTGGTTGACATTAATGTACTGTTAGTAACAGAGATAAGAAATTACCTTCTCTCTGCTAGGCAACTCCAACAGTTGGATAAACACATGAATCAATTTTCAATCCAATTTGATTTGGTGGTGACCAGCTCTTACTGTCAATGTTGTATTTGGAAACAATCCAATCATTGCCACTAGTCAAATAAACAGACACACATTAAATTGTCAGTACAAAGCACAAAAGTTACCAATGTATGGAAAGTGAAAACCTTTACCATTTCCACACAACGATGCAATATAACAACAATATCACTGGAAATCTAATTGCTGGTTTTGATCTCCAAAGTCATTGGTAAAAGGTTTCAAATAACATTGATGCATTTATACTGAGATTGAAAACTACATGTGTTATCACAAATCGCCTGGAAATTTCCACAATTCGTGCCAATGGCTAGATTTTTTCCGAATGTTGTCGTTTAAATCAAAGAATTGATAGCACTCCACCACTATGCTTAAAAGTTCAATAGCAAAACACAAAAAATTTCATCTATTTGCTTGGTGAAAGCCTATGGATTCTCAAAAATTATTGCAAACTCAGTGAGCAATCTTTAAACTGCTAAGCATATTAAAATAATTTTGTTGATACATATACACACATGAACCAATCACTTGATTCTGTCCAAACCAACTACATCTAAGAAATGACACTCATTTTATGACATTTCACTAAAAACAAATCTTTATCTTAACACTTCGAGAGAAGGGGTACGACATATTCGTACTTCGATTTCGGCCTAAAACCAGCAGTCGTCAGTTGCCTTACCAACGCCCTAGCTCCTCCGCCGATTGCGGTAGAGCAGTGGTTCCCAACCAGGGTGCCGCGGCACCCTGGGGTGCCATTTACAGTGCTCAGGGGTGCCGTGGGCTAAGACGTTTTTTTACCATACCATTAAAAATACATTTTCAAGCTGTCATCAAACCTCAAAGCAAATTGCTATGGGTTCGGCATTATGGGTGCCGTAAATTATTATTCTTTCCTGTAGGGTGCCGCAAGCCTAAAAAGGTTGGGAAACACTGCGCTAGAGAGCTGTTCAAGGGCTCAAACGGATAGGACAGTCTTCTAGATTGCACTCGAAAAAAATTTTTGGGTGGGGGTTGCATATTTTTTGTGAGTGACATCATAAGTGAAGTAGTTTTTGGACCATTTTGGCTCATGTTACCTGGCCTAGGGCCCAACCGCTAGGCCAAAGTGTTTCGCTGAAGTTTTCATTGGAAACTAGGCTCGAGTCCAAAGTCTTTTGAGTCTTTGATCGACTTTCTAGCGTTTGTGGTTCAAAAGTTGTGATCTTAAATAAACAAATCAATTAATTAACTAATTAGTCAAAAAAAATTACTAACTTAGATCATAACTTTTGAACCCAAAACCCCAGAAGGTCATCCAAGGTATCAAAAGACTCTGATTGTAGCCTAGTTTCCAATAAAAACTTCAGCGAAATACCACCATCTAATGGTTTGAGCCCAGGGCTAGGTGAAGTGGGCCAAAGTGGCCTTAAAGTCCTCCACTTACGACGTCACTCACAAAAAAATCCGCAACCCCCAAGCAAAAAATATTTTTCGAGTGCAAACTACAAGACTTGCCGCATCTTTTGACACTTCGACCAGGTTCATAACCCATACAGGAGCGGAGATATTCCTGCGCAAAGCCACGTGCGAATCAGCTGTTTTTTGCAAACCGCTTGAATTAACCCGGACATCAAAGTTTTAAGTAAAGCAATGTTTCCTTATTAAATGAGGAAGAATGGTAAAACTGATGATGTATTCCCATTGATATATATTGTGCCTCTTTGTTTTGCAAGCGCACTTACACTGCATGAACAAAATATTTGCACAACAAATAGAAAACAAAATATTCATTATGAAACCACACAAAAATGAGTGATCTGTGTTATTTGCAGAAATTATTTGCAATCATAAAAAAACTTAAATATCTCATATTCATTTCACTAGAACAATATGGCCATTATCTGTGATTACTTCACAAAATCCCAAAACTTTAGTTTTAGGGCTTGTTTATATCTTCTGCAGTTAATCATTAGCTTCTGCACAAATAACCATGGGCAAGGAATACAGGCATGAGCGCCATGCCCATCATTTTTTGACATGTCTACTTATATTAGGCATCCATTCTATATGCTCAGCTCTTCTATTTATATTCAGGTTTCCTGCTTCATTCTCATAGCAGAGAGATTCCCACCATTAAAAAAATATCCAATGGATCACTTTGTTATGTTGGCACCTCATGAATACAAGAACCTAAAACGTTCTTACATGATTTACATATAGTAAAGGTTACAATTTCCAGGAACATTTTATCAAGAACTTGTGGAACTCTCTGTGGACCACTAGAAATACTATGTGGACCACCTGGATCATGTTGACCATTACTGCATTAGCATATTGATGAATTGATTTATTGTTTCATTTGACTCAGCTAATAAACAGAAACAATCCAATACCTTTCATTTTGCTACATTTTACCATTTATTTAAGTGGTTTATGATGTCATACATTTGTGAATTTATGGATATTGCAGACCTGGTAAAATTCTAAAATTGGCGCCAATGCAATCAAACATGTAAAATTGTACAATGATATATCTAACACATTTCAGACCTGATGCCAGGCTGTGAAACGATGACATATCAAAAAAATAAAACTTAGGTGCTGAAATTCACAAGAAATAATTTTAAAAAAGATATTAACAGAAAAAGCATGAATTGATCAACACAAATAAAATCAAAGGTCTAGTTACAAGGCTCACATGAAGCATTACACTAAAAACAACAATGCTAAAAGAAGGCTGAAAATGTAGACAATCAAAAAGTATGGAGAACCTACACAATCATACCTACCTTCTTCCAAAACACCATATTACATCATCTTGCAAAAATGATGCAAAAATTTCAGCACTGGGTGGCTGGACTTCACAAACAGGTACCCAATCTTTGTACATTGGATGGAGTTTGTAAACTTTCTGTTGATCATCTGAAAATCAACTTGAAAAAATTAATGAAGAATTTACATAAATCAACTACCAATGTGTCTCAAATGTTTTAATGGTGTTTTATCACCATATATGTTCTTTCAAAGCCATGGCAATAGTTTACACATTCACAACTTTAAACATTATAAAACAACTACTTTAGACTTGCACAGCATCTGAACATAATCTGATGGGAAAGTCACCAATATATTTTGATTTTAAATTTTTTTTCAAAAAATTGAAAAACGTCTTTAAAAACAACAAATAAAAGATCTACAAACAACAAAAGACAAATCACCAAGTAAAATACCGGAAAAATTCCAAAAACCCTGAAGCTAACAAACACTTTTTAAACCTTATCAAAACAAACTTATTTTTAATTTAGGATTTTACCACTAATGAATCTTAGATTTAAACCTCCAACAAAGGAAATTTAAAGTAATACTAGCATAATTGAAAGCTTGCTACAGTCATTAGAAACAATGTTTTAGTGATGAAAGCTTATATATTGCTAGTTGCACAAAGCATAAACCAGGCACTATATTTAATAACACAACTGCTTATACTGCATCAAATATTACTATCTATGAGTATACACTGTGATGCACGTAGCCTGCCAAAACGGGTTCTGTTGTGTAAGGGTACCTTTTCATAATACTTATCAGAACAAAACCAGATTTTCCACAGGTGTCCTCAGACCCAATAAAATTTGGCTAGTAGCCAACTAGCTATTTAGATAAGGTACTGGTCAGTTGTGTAACTGATGGGGTCAGAGGGGTGAATTTCCCCCCTGGCAAGCTACATGTAAAAATTGTCTACCCCTTAGCTTAGATTTCAGTTTTATATTATTTTTTGTTTTTAGTGGTGGTTGTATTTTTGCCTTTTTTGGAGTATTTTCCAGTGATTTAGGGTTTTAGTATAGCCATCCATATCTGGATTCGCTATCATTTCTAATTTTTTCTGAGTGTTGGGTAGTGGGTTCCCTACAGTGGCCAGTGGGTCCTTTTCAGCTAAGTTTTCCACCCTTGGCTCAAACCTCTAGTCTAGTTACTCTGCTGGCACTGGTAGAACTCGACTGAGAAGGCTTTTTTGGACCGATACTGATGTTTTTGATTTTCTACTCCAATAACCTTTGCCAATACCAACATTTTTGCATTACTCAAAACACAATTGAAAGACATTATAATACATTCTTTTCTTCAGTATGTAGGGCATATAAATAAAATGGAATATTTACACAAGTTTCTAATGAAACAGCAGATTGCAAGAAGTTTGGAACATATTGCAAATAAGCAATAAAATATACAAATTACACAAGCATTAGAGCAAAGAGTATCTATGAAGATGACATTACATAATACGGGACTCATTACAAACAGTGATGAAACCATCACTTCACTTCGATGCACAACATTGAATTCTGCATAAACCTGGGTCACTAAAACACTCAACCACCATAGCAGGTACCCCGAGTTGTTCACAGGTAGTAGCCTGTTAATGCTCAAAAACCTGTGAATGTTATGTCATACTTAGAGCAGTTAATTGGGATGATTTGCACAGCCGTCTGTATCTTACAAACTAATTGATATAGCCAAGAGGGAAATTGATGTCGAAGGGAAATTTTGTTGCCTGTTACAAATCACCCATATTAAAGACCTGCAGTCGTAGCATTTGATCTTTGATTGGCATCCTGTATGACAACAGTACAAGGGGACCTATCATGACAGCCAAACATTCCCTGGATGCACTCCTGTCTATACATAATGAACCATTCCCACCATATCACAGATGGGAAAAGAACGTACATTATCTTATCACACAGAAGTATATATTTTGTACATGGAGGCATATCTACAGATTTGCACACAATCGTGGAATTTCTAGTATTTATTTTGCTGACAAGACAAATGAGCTCTCAAGCTCTAATAGCACAAGGTATCATAAAAATTGTGATCTATGAAATACAATTTTAATATGGAGATATGACTGTTTATAAAATCCCTGTAAAATGGTGAGGGCACTATATTCTCCTCATCGCACATATGTATGCATTTGCATAAGATTAAAATGCACTAGGGGAATTGCCATCAAATGGCACAGAGCCAAAGCTAATACTTTGAAACCAAACTCCAGAACAAAATATCCAAACAAGGGCGTATCTTTCAAGTTTATCAGAATTAGTTCAGCAACATTGGCTCAGTAGCTGCCTCCCATAGACACACTGATTTTTCAAAGGACTTAACTTTTGGTTTCAAGCAATTTAAATCAAATCAATGGAAGTCAAACAGTAAAGACTATTTCAGGGATTCACAAACAGAGAAAAAAAAACAAATGGTAGTTTTGAAGCACATTTCTGACTCTCAAAAACATCTCCACGCGCAAGCAACGTTAAATTTAATTGCTTATATTATGTACTTACCAAGAATATAAAGGTCTTTGCCGCCGACAGTGGTTGTGATATTACCTGAGGGAGCAGAACATATCTCATGCCATGATGAGTCATCATAGCAAAAACATTCAACACTTTTTGTTTCTCCAGCACAAATAAGATAAGCTGTATGAAATATTAGATACTACACTTTAAGTAAAACTCTTTGCACTTCAAATAAAAGTTGTAAATGAAGACACAAAATCAGCTTGACACAAACAACATATATGTTCAAAACCAGCTAAAACTCAAAATGATTTCAAAACCTGTCATTTTCTGTGCACCTAATCCATCAAAATTATGGGAATGAGGTTTTCTAACCACCAGCACCACCTTCACTACCAACTAAATAAAGAGGATATCCCAAACACAAATCTGCATCTCAGAAATTTCAACAAAAGCATGTACTGTAAAAGCTTTGAAGCAAACACAGCACCTTGCTTCATATGCTAATCTGTGCCTATGCAAAACTGCTGAACACCTGAACCATTGAGGTGCCATTCAAATAAAATTTCTTGTTGATGAAGGCGTTCTCCTGTTTTCAGCATAAAATCCTTAGTTTTTCATGATTTAACTAAAATTTAATTACATATATTACTATCTACACATATCCAACCATTCCAAACTGCCAATACATTATGTTTGTTTTGTCTTAATTTACCTTTTGAAAAAAATAGTACCAACTACAGTTGTTCGCTGTTGTATTTCTTGTGTTTTCTCACTGATTGTTTGTCGATTGTTTGGCATATCAATTGCATTTCACACTGAAGTGTTGTTCATTTAAGCATTTTTTTAAACAAATATTGGAAGTTACTGTTATGAAAATGAGTCATTGTTATTTCAAGCCTGTTCTCCCTTCACCGGTATTTTCAAATAATGAAGTGGCATAGAAGTGTTTGGATTATTACAATGACATGCATAGCAAGGCAATCACAACGAAATAGGAAACATTAGAAATCCTTACAAACTACGAAAGGGTTGAATTATAGAAGTATGTAATTGTCACAATGAGGTTGCCACTCAGTGAAGAAATCCGAGAAAAGATACGATTTACCAAGATGGAGTGAGATAACAATTACAACATACAACTTCTGTGACCCAAAATGCAACTCTTCAAGAACATATAATGAGCACATACGCTGCTTTGCAATTCAATGACTGTGGACACCAAACTAAGATTTCAAATTGATTTAGAGCTAAAGAAAAATATTAAACACAACCAGGAATGTTTTATTTGTAATAAATGCAGATATATGACAGATTTCACCTGTGCTTTTTAGGGAGAGACAAATTAAGCAAATGGACTCACAAAAGAGTACAAAAAAGAAGCAAAAACATGTAAACATTTTTGCACAGAACCAGTATCAAGCTAGACAATATCTCAGATGAGAAAATGATGCAGTCAAGATGAACTATTACACCTGACGGAATTTCAACAGGCATCATCATGTTAAAAACTGTTTTAACAACTGAGTAAAGTCAATGAAGCAGTGAGCAGTTCTGAGGTAAAGTCATATTTAACCTTTTCTATTCTGAAAACAATGTGTTTCACACATAAGCATGCTATGAAACAAACCTGCGTTTCCACAAATAGCTTGTAACATGAATTTAACAAGTGCCCTGCATGCTAACAATGTTCTTCAGTTGTTAACCCATGTTAAAATCAAGTTTGACAAAATAAAAAACGGGAAGTGAAAATGTTGGTGTGGTACCACCAATGTTAAGCAATTTTCAAGTAATTTCCAGCAATTTAACTTCCAGTCAACTTCCAATAACTCCTTCCAGTTTAACTTCATCCAACAAAACTGATTTAGCCTCTAACAGCACAAAAATAATGCATAGTTCTGCTCTTCTTTTTGGTTTTGCATGCATTAACACGCTATACATAAAATGGGGACTATAGAAAAAATAACTTGAAAATTGTAAAATATCTTACAAGTTATCACCTTCACTGCTGGGACAGTTCACATGAACCTTGGTTTCTAGTGTCTCTTAGCAACTCCCTAGTTTGTCAGGCAATTGTGCAAGAGAGCTGCTCAAACCCTTAAGATGTAGCAAGTCTTCTAGTTTGCAATGTAAAAAAACTTTTAGGATTTGGGTTATGGGTTTTTTGTGGGTAAACTCTCAAGTGGGGTAGGTTTTTGGACATTTTGGCTAAGGTTGCCTGGCCCTGGGCCCAAATCACTAGATGGCATTATGGACTCAAGTTTTTACTGGAAAATAGGCTAGAATCACAAGTTTTTTAAGCCTGTGATTGGCTTTCTAGCGTTTTTGATTAAAAATTTATGGCCTGAAAACAACCAACTTCATTAATTATCTAACGTGGGGATTAATTTATTATTTTGTTGTTTTTAGGCCATAATTTTTTATCAAGAAACAACAGAAAGCCAATCAAAGGAGTCTCAAAAGACTCAGATTCTAGCCTAGTTTCCAAGAAAAACTTGAGTTAAAACATTGCATCTAGCAACTGGGGCCCAGGGTCAGGTAACCTGAGCCAAAATGGCCTGAAACCTACTCCGCTTATGACGACACCCACAAAAAACCTGAAACCAAAAATTTTTTTAATTGCAAACTAGAAGACTTGCCGAGTCTTTCAACACTTTGAAAGCCAGCGTACGATGTATTTGTACCTAGATTTGGACCTAAAACCAGTGGTTTTCGGTTGCCTTACCATTATAGCTCCTCCGCCGATTGTGTTAGAGAGCTGTTCAAGGGTTCAAACAGATCGGCCAGTCTTCTAGTCTGCACTCGAAAAAAACTTTGGTTGGGGGTTGCATATTTTTTGTGAGTGACATCATAAGTGAAGTAGTTTTGGGGACATTTAGGCTCATTTTACCTGGCCTAGGACCCAACCGCTAGGCCAAAGTGTTTCGCTGAAGTTTTCATTGGAAACTAGGTTTGAGTCCAAGTCTTTTGAGCTGTTGATCGACTTTCTAGCATTTCTGGGTCAAAAGTTATCATCTAAAATAAACAAATTAATTAATTAGCTATTTAGTCTAATATTTTTATTAGTTTAGATCATAAGTTTTAACCCGAAACCGCAGCATGTCATGCAAAGTATCAAAAGACTCGGATTGTAGCCTAGTTTCCAATAAAAACTTCAGCGAAATACTACCATCCAATGGTTTGAGCCCAGGGCCAGGTGAAGTGGGCGAAAGTGGCCTAAAAGTCCTCCACGTATGACATCACTCACAAAAAAATATGCATCCCCCAACCAAAAAAATATTTTTCGAGTGCAAGCTACAAGACTTGCCGTGTCGTTTGAGACTTTGACTGGGTAGGTATCGCTTACTGGAGCTGAGAAATTCCTGCGCAAAGCCACGTGCATTTCGGTGTTTCTTTTTCTTGGAAATCCCCAAAAGCAGCCAGACGCCAAAGCGTTAAGGGTTTGAATAGCTCGCTAGCACAATCAACTGTCGAATTACGGAGTTGCGAAGTGGCACGAAAATAGCAGCTAATGCAAGAGCTCAAAGTGTGAATATCTTGTGCATCAGCAGCTAGTGTGTAAAATATGACAATCAAACACCAACCTCTAAAGTTCGTCATACAATGAGAATGTCGAGGGTGTAGCATTGAAACAGTTTTGACAGAATGAGGAGTGTCAGTCACTGGATCAAAGCACTCGACTGATAAATCTGCACCAAAGCATTGACCCCCAGTAATGAAAACAAGACCTACAAAAAAAAAAACAACAATGGTTCATACAATTAAGTCATGCGAAAACACAAAGTTTAACCAAATGTAAAAGAATATTAATGAATAAAAGCCAAACAACAGAATACCCCATCACCAAATGTTGCATCTTCAAAATCAAAATCAGTTTTGTGACAAGTTTGAAATTATTTTCATCTGGTTTGATTACTTTGTGCATTCATTACTTCACACACCTTCAAATTTGAGCTTACAATATTGGAAAAAAGTGAGCAATCTTTCTTTTATTAAAAAACGAAAAAAAAGAACAAAATGAAATGTCTGTTCACTTTCATTGACCTCCACACTCATGGTTCAGCAAAGAAGAACAAAACTACAGGTTGCTAGAAGCATGTAATGGCTGCTCAAAATGTGATAATTCAAGTTCAGAATTTTTTACTGATTTCAATTTTTGTGTACAAAATTAGCAATTGAAAATGTCACTAAAACATCAACTTTCTTTCATTTCTTGGATCCCTATTGCAAGTTTTGCTTGCACTTAATATGACTTATCAAAAGAAGACAGACTTTATATTTTATCTTTATCAAGTAAAAAAATTCACAACCCAGGGGCCCTAATAACCAGGATTACCAATTTTCTGGACTGTAAAATAGGCACATTTCAAAAATATGTGCTTCAGCAATCAGATGTGACTTACAGTACTAATAGTTGCCAACATATATAACAGATTGCATGTGCATGAAGGTTTTTTTTGTCACAATGAAGCCACAGAAAAACCCAAGTTGCATAAAAATATCTGTTAAAAAAACTTTCACAGCCAAGAATCAGAAATTGAAGATAAACAGAGTATTACATATTTCACCTACTGAGCAGGCATCTTCAACTCTTATTCAAATAAGTCACAATGATAAAGAGTTCAACATTGAAGTCAAAGCATTATGTTAAAAGAATCACTTGCTATTCATGGTATCCCAAAAATGTCACATTTTTGCATCCTTATTCAATCTTTAATTTTGATTGCCCTTCATAATGCTTTTGCCCAATGCAATCATCTTGGGTAGTTTCTTGCATGAAAAAATTAAGTCAAATCTTTACTTTTTGAATTCAGTCCCTAGCTTTGTGACTTTTCACTCTGACCTCAGCATCTAGCTCAGTACTGAATGAAGTGTTTTGTGTGTCTTCTTGTTATTGTGTGAATATGCCATAGATAATATGCACAGAAATAATCTGCAGGAACTGAAACATGAGACCTGGCGGATCCATCAAGATGATCCCAGGTGAGATGTGCTAACAAGTTATTGAAAACCTTGTGGTCAGACTCAATGCCTGCATGAATGTACACAGAAGACGCATCGTACATTTCATGAACTACCAAGATCAGTGTTGATGATGAAAAGTGAAAGATAACAAAACTGCAGACTGTTACTTACAGAGTAAAGATGATCATTATATTTTTTCAGGAAAAAAGCTTTGAGACATGTTGTCCCTGGACAAAAATATTACAGTGCAATTAAAACTAACTGTTAAAAAATTCTGAGAGTTTTACTTTTTAAACTACATACTTAGGATGCTCTGCATCTTACCAACAGGTCTCATTGATTTTCAGACACTAAGTTTAGGTTTACGAATTAAAAAGCCAAATGCTTACATGTGCAACAAACCTTTGAAAAAGAGTGCTTTAGACCAAACACGGTTTTCGAGAGTTTCACCAACTTTCTTCCAGCGATCTCCTGAAATATCAGTCCGCAGACACAAAATCCAGTTTAAGTGTGTAGTTCCTCCAATTACATAAAGTTTGTTATAGCATGAGACAATACAAGCTCCATTGCACTCATGAGGAAGTTTCTGAAAAAGTTTTAAGATTGCTAATTTGTGAACAATAGTGAGAAAAGTGTGTTGGTTTAGGGTGATGTTGATGGACTGCTATATATTTTTGATGCAGGTAAACAGTTTAACTCAACTTCACAATAACTTGACTTTGTGGACGATATTTGCAATGCCCTGTAAAAGATGAAAGCTAATGAATGCATTACTCTTTTAAGAGAAAAGACGTTTGGTGGTACAGAACTTGAAGATGGCGTGAAGTAGGAGATTCATCCCAAAGCTTTTCGTCTGACACTCTTCAGGGGATATCGTCAGAATGAAGTGGAGATACTACCGAGCTGGTTTATATACAGAAAAGAAGAGATCTCATTGGTTAAAGTAGTGGCCAATAAGAAAGGGTTTAGTAGATAAGAAAGGCGAGTTGTCATTGGTTGAAGATGTAATTTGGACCTCGTCGAAACGTTGGACCGGTCAACCAATGGAGAGTTCAAGAGGTTTAGGAGATCT
>Ga0210059_1001381_pt1 | contig 36318 bp, 24 predicted proteins | sample Ectturendosymbi2_FD_188042 | JGI IMG/M metagenome (GOLD analysis project Ga0210059, IMG submission 188042) | Ecteinascidia turbinata endosymbiont from Florida, USA - Sample 2 (SPAdes) (version 2) | ecosystem: Host-associated > Tunicates > Ascidians > Unclassified | place: Key West, Florida... | reverse complement strand
CCATTTCCTTTGGTGAGTTATGTTTATTGAATTATTTGAACTTTATAATAAAAGAAATACAAATTAAATATGCGTGTCTTTTATGTGTGTAAATAGCCGAGAGTAGAAGTCTTTTGATAGGGAGGTCGAGCAAACTTAGCTTTTGTGAATACCGTCCTTGCTACGTCTATGATCGAACTCACGTAGGAACTTCGGATGTAGCTAAATGCGGCACTGTTTAGCCTAACAACTAAACTTTTCCGTTATGCATTGAATGACACGCTAACCGAGAGGCTGGAGCAAAGGGTACTCGAATAACACAAAAATGGTTATATAGCGAAGTACAAAGCAGATGTTAGATCGTAAACACAAATAACACAGGCATGGGCGTCCGCAAATATTTTTCCAGGGTAGGCAAAGTCGACATTTTGGTAGTCCATTTCAGGCTGCTGACGATACAAATGTAAATACACGTTCACATAACGCTTTACCCTTGCTACACCACAAAGAAAATGAGACCCACGTTACTGCAACAGTCCCAAAAATGTGCTTCGTTGGCAGCAATGTTTCTTTTCACACCGTATAAAACTCGTTGGCAGCAATATTTCTTTTCAGTTTTCACATCGTATGTTTCTTTTCACACCGTGATTTATTGCTATCAGCAGTCGCTGCCTCGCTGCATTACCTTCCACAACTAAATGACGTAAATGTTAATTATTTGAAAATTCCCAAAGAGCATCGCGGGTCGCACGAAACATCTTCGCGGGCCACGTTGCCCGCGAGCCGCGTGTATGAGGCCAGTTTTATAATATATGTGTAAAACAGCATGAGTAAAAAAGAAGCATTGCTGCCAGCAAAGCGCATTTTTTTGCAACCAATACTGCCTCTAAAGTGCGCAACTGCGCAAACCATTTGCGCAGTGAAATCTCATCTCGCGCACTTGCGGCATTCCAAAACAAAGAAAAAACACGAAAACAAGAAGCTATTTGAATTAAATGTGTACTTTGTTCGTATTTTGATAAGATTTTATATACTTATTCAGTTTTTTAAGGAAAATGTTAGGCACCCGGTCAGGACCTGTAGGGACCCGATTTTCTCTGATTTTAGGATTTAGGGACCCGATTTTAATTCTAGGGACCCCATTCAGGTCCCTAAAACACCTTAAAAACCCTGTCCTTATTCTAATAATTCACAAAGCTTGTAATTAATTTAGAACTCTGGAAACTCAGTCTTAAAATATCCATGCACACTAAAACAAACGTTTGCTCAGTGTAAAATTTTCTTAGAGAAAAAACCCTGTTTGCAACTGTTGCCGTAATTTTATGCGTTTTCTTTGTGGTGTAGAAAGGGTGAAGCGCCTTGTGTACGTCCATTTTCGTTGGATCGTCAACAAGCCAAAAAGGATAGGCCGAAGCAAAATTTTGACTTTGTCCCCCTGGAAAATTTTCTGCGGACGCCCATGATGGTTGGCATTAATTATAAAATCAATTTAATTATGTATTACTATTTGCCTTGCGCATATCGTCAACATTGAGGGATGAAAGAGTAATCACAAGAAAATGCAACTAATACTGACTACTTTTTCAAGATGATAATTGAAACTGTGCAACAGCGTTACGTATACAAGTCATAAATGTGAACTTTTCAATTACTGCTACATGTGTTTTGTATTTGATTTGGCTTATAATCTGAACATCTCCGTGGATGGACATCATTGTCGCAATTCATGTCACAAAATTGCTGGCCAAAAACTTGTCATTGAGTGCCTATGGCGTTAGATATTTCCTAGGTTCATACATGTGGCCTTTTAAATTATATCAATTTTTTGATGAAAAAATCAATAAATTTGCAGCAGCAAAGGCAAGAAGACCTTGTCTTTAAACTTGGATAATTACTAGTAAAGCATTACAAACTGACCTGTTTCAGCTATATTGTTGTTAGTCGGGGTGATGAAGCAGTAAAAAATTATGTCAGCTTTCTGAACTTTGCAGCAGAACTTTGAATTAGCTGTTGTGCTTTCTCTTTACGTTTTTGAGCACTATAATTCACATTTAATCCTACTTCGTATATTTATGTTGCACATATTTGTATTTCGTTGTCAAAACTGCAATCTGTACTGCATAATCAACATTACAAAGATCACTAAGTAAAGAAATGGGATACACACCAAAATTTTTGATTGATAACGTAAGTGTCAAATTGCCATATAGAGCGTTTGCAGTACTCAGAAAAAGTTGAGAAATGATAGTGAATCCGGATGTGGATGGTTATTATCAGACGACTCCTGATAATGATTGCATACTGCTTTAACCAGCGGTTCCAAAATTTTTTCGAGCGTGACTGAAATCTGAATTGGTGAACATCTTGCGACCCAAGTCTCAAACAGCGCATGTTAATATGACAAAAATGTTGATTGTATGGATGATTTTTGGCTGTAGGCTGCTAAGTTTGTTTTCGGTGTCAGCAGTTTACTCTTTTCTCAAGTACCTACGCTACACTACAAACAGACATTAAGCGAACAAGTTTGAAGAATTACAACTCAGGTTTAGGTTTTGATCGCCTCGCCGCGACTTATTTGCTGATCCTCTGCGAAATCGCAACCTTTGTTTGGGTCGCGACCCATACTATGGGAACCGCTGGCTTCAACGCTTAAACCTGTCAAAACGCTTTAAACCTGTTTTAATTTGTAGATGTGTATCACTTCATCGCATACTTCACGGTGTAAAGTGCGCTGCGCAGACGATAACTGCCGTATCCGCTGCTGGGATGGCCAGAAAACGAAGTTACCACCTCCTGCCGAGATGTTGAAATGAACACCGCTGGTTCAACTTCAGCGGTGAATTTCAAACAGCTTTGTTAAACCGACTTTGCAAAACAAGAAAAAAGTTGTAGTGTCGCTACCCAACTTTCTCTGTATTCTAATCTCAAGGTTTCTGTCTAATCTCAAGTTAAAGTACACGAGAGTTTTCAAACAACTGCATCACACACTCCAAAGTAAGCAGAAATATAATGGCCGCAGATGCGGGTAACGTTCCACAACTTCGGGCGATTATTACATCACACACAGTATGCAGTATGCACGTTCAAGATGATGTACTGCACGCCGTTGCAACAACTTCGATGTTGGATTCATTTGATGACTTAATATGCTAAACACTGCACTATTTCAGTTTTTAAAACGTCAAGACCAACGGATTTCTAAAACTTGTAAAAGCACTTTCATATACTGCAGTTCATGAAATCTCTGAGAGGGGGCCAATTTTTTGTATTTAGCTTTGCAGGGAGGGCGGCGCGCACCCCTGCCCCCCCGTAAGTTACGCCTCTGCCCACAGTGGAAAAGTGCCGCCCCCCAAGCCACGGGTTAAAGAAAAGTCAAGCCTATTAGGACGGAATTATTTCATAACAATGCATTATCAGGCTGGAGTTCATTTTGAAAATTTAACTAAAGTAAAATTCCGGGATATTTTACTAACCGGGACGGGACGCCAGGACAGACGTTTGACCGGGACAGTCCCGGCCAGACGTATGGTAGGTCCAACCTTAACCAAAATGTAAAACCTAAATCTAACTTCAGGTTCATTCGTTAAAGACCATTTGCCATTCCTTCTTTTCACCAAAAGTGCCCCTCCCCGCCCCCCGTAGTCGGGTCTCTGGTCCTCAGTGCCACTTATTCACGTCTGTTACCATTTGCAGTTTGAATTCGGACACTTTCCATATATTAGCTAAATTTACGTGGTTAAGATCAAAGTAAGTCATTCAGTTTCAGCACTCAATATGTTATTCAATGTGCTGCCGTGGTTAAGATTGTGACATAATTTTTGGCTCAGTAGGCCATTTGGGTTGGACATATAGCTGGTCTATCCAATTCATACAGACGATGCCTCTCCAATTTTTTTGGGAGAGCACCACATAAGCTATTGCACAACAGTTCGAGGGCCGGACATGTTGCAGAATGTGATTTTTTTTCGGGATGTGTTACATTCTACCCAATCAACACATTTTTCGTAAATATGTGTCATTTTGACACCCAAAAACGACTTAAAAAACACTGGTCAGGAGGACAAGAAATCAAACAGCACTGAGCAAACGTGTTGAGTACTGATCCTCTCATCGACTTCTTTACCAGCTCAGAAAACTTGGCAGTCACTAAGTCATTTACTCCAAACTGTCTTGCTCCTTGCAAAATGAACAAGCCCACTTCGTTTTCAGCGTGTTCCTCAACCAGTGGCGGAACTAGAGGTTTGAGCCAGGGGGCAGAAATTTAGCTGAATGGAGTCCACTGGCCACCGAAGGGGGAGAAAAAAGTTGAGAAGTGATAGTGTTTCCGGATGTGGATGTCTGTACTGAAACCGGAAATCTCACACGCTTTACAACACATTTCAGATTTGAAGGGTTTTCCTGAATGCTTCTGCGGGCCACACTAGATTAGCCTATAGTTTGTGGCACTTATTGAAACTATTCCATTGAAAATAAAAAAATGGCATGATTATGTGCCAAGAAGTGTTTGTCGTCATTGCCTAGGTGTCAGGTGATGTAATGTGCCGTTCGGGCGTTGCTAAGAACCGAACGATAGGAGAAAAAGGATTAAGATACTCTTGACTACCGTGATTTCATGCAGCGCCTTTTTTTATCAGATTTTGAGAGGAGGGGTAATATAAACCTCGAACTAACGGACCAGAAATGTTCACTAGTCTGCGGTCGATTGTCATCTCTTTCATTTGTTCAAAGGACCTTTTATTGGGATGGGGGAAATAGCTTGCCTAAAGAGTGTAGGGACCTGGGAACAATTGCCTCCCAGTAAGTGTGTTAAAAAAAAGCCATGATTTCAAAATTAACACTGAGGTACTTTAGCACATTAGATTTTACCCAGATTTTTGGAAAAAAACATTTCATCAAGTTGCTCACTCTACTACCACATTTCTTGTTTTTTCTAGGTTAACCTTCCAGTCTGGGGCTTCTAAGACAAAAACTTAAAAGAATTAGAACTTTTAAAACTTTTTAAAATACATTTAAAAATAAAAAATAAGAGCTACATTTTTAAACTCCTTTCAAAAATTAATTTTTAATCAACAAAGTGCCGCCCGGGACCCCCACCCTTGCTACACCACTGCTTGCGTAGAACATTATCCCAAAGTGTATTGTACTCAGTAAGATGTCTGAATGGCATTACCCTCCAAATAGAGTGACTGTTTATGGACCAGTCGCAGAAATCTCTGCGTCAGTCCAAAATCGAAGATTTCTTTGCAGCCAAGTAATCTAAAACTATTAACTTGAAATTGTTCATAACAGCCTGGATATGGCGGTAGCTACTCTGATGTGCCATTATAAAAGCATCAAAAAATTCGTTTTGTTTCTGCGAAAGTCTGCTGTTGTGACGTAAATGTGTTCAATTTAAGCAATTTTCAACGATATCAGCAGGGCCGGCCTTAAGCCGATGCAGCTGCTTGGGCCCCGCACCATGGTGTTTGGGTAGACGGTTCATTTTTGCCAGATACACTTTGCGCTCGAGAATTTAGTAGAAACGCCATATAAATTCCGTTGTTAACGAAGAACGCTCTCGTCAGAACTAGCGAATTTCCTCTCGAACGTTAGCAAACGTGCGCAATTCTCGTGTTATTACTGCACTGTGTATCTGCGCTCTGCCACGATCGTAACACGGTTGACTGAACACGATGACGTCATAATATCACTGCTCACAGGGCCCCGCTGGATATCAGTACTTAGATGACGTTGGGTTAGCAAACAACCATCTTCGGTTAATCCGGATCTTCCCCTAAACCGGATAAAATCGTCGGCCAAATCGAATCCGGATTAGCCGAAGTTTACTGTATAACCATTGTTACTGAACAAAAGATTTAATGAAAAGGGTGGTGTAGCCAAACTTCAGCTTGCTTTTGTAGTAAATCTACACTACAAGACCTCAAAGCTTTATTCAGCAAAGAGAACAGCACGTTTGGATCCCACATCTTCAAGTGACGTTACCAGTGAAAAAAGGTGTGGGAACGCGTTCCCACCCCTTGTTGGCAGGTCAGATGTAGAGAAGCGGTGCCAAGACAGATCCCTGTGGGACGCCGTTCTTGAGGCGTCGTAACCTGCTCTGTTTGCCATTTCCGGTGGTATGGGTCTCCGTGATGTTCCAACCATCTCCGTGATGTTTTCACAACTTTTTTAAACAGCTTTTCCGTAGTTGTGCATTTATCTCTAATGTTTCATTAAAGGAATTTTTGCTTAATCTAGGGTTTTTGACTTGTTATTTCATTTACTGGTGAAAAAACGTCAATTCGCTCAGAAAACTGTGACTACTTCATTGTCTGTATGCTGGAACTATGGGTATATAAAATTACGCTTCAACGTCAACAGAAGAGGAATATTTTGTAATCAGGCTGGGTGAAGCGCTAACTTTTTTTCGAAGTCCCCCTGAAACAATTTTAAGGTTCTGAATATTAAACTTGTGTGGTGCGACATACATAACCACGTCTTCCCTTGGCAGTGGCTAAAATGTGTGCTGCACATTGCAGAAAACCTAAAAGTTCAGGGTTATTTAGTGTAACGCCCAATCTAAAATATATTCGTCTTTGCTTTAACAGATTTTGCAACAGGTTTTACTGCTTTAAAGTCGTAATTGCAGGGATACCACATGTGAGCAAAACATTAGCTATTGCAGTGAGTCACAAATACGTGGCTTCATTTTGTCAGCAAAAATTTCATGGCAGGTTTCAAGACAACCTCAAGCTAATGAAGCAGCTTGCATGGCTTAGCAATATTTTAAAAGTATAGGCCGTTTAGGAAATGTTTAATTGCTAAGAACGAAGCCTCCTTTCCATACTTCACCATGGCATAAAACCATTTTTCCTTAAGACCATCGATAAGAACATTGGCATGAATGAACGCCAAGTAGGGTAACTGACAGTATATATTTTATAAATTAAGACAAACACACTTAGTGTTGCGAACAACTTCACGCAATATTAAGATTCACGGGTTTGACAGAAAATTTTGGAAAACGAGCCTTAGTTACGAACGAATTTTTATCACTGACTGATGTATTGCATAGTTCAAAAATAAACACTCTGATGTTGTGCTTCTCGACCATTCCTGCACGACACAAACAAATGTAAATAACTTGATGGTCTGATCTATGCATTCAAAATTATTGTCATACTCACACAATACACATTTGTTATGCATGAACTACAAAACGCGGCACAAAAACCTCCTTCTATTTAAACAATTTTTATTCTAGAATAGATTCCTATCTATCAGGAGGTATAGGAAATTCACATCAGCAAATCAACCTTTCTATCCTAAGTGGTACCTGTGCAGTTAAAAAGGACGTAAGAATGAAATGGTTGGTGGTTTTAAGCAGTAGTGGGGTTCAAATTTTTATGAACAGGTTCTCTCACTCCAGGACTCACTAACAGGTTCTCAGTCTCCAGAGGAAAATACAGCTAAAATCCTAACACCTACAGTGGTGTCTGCATATATGGTGGAGTAAACAAAACCAGCTGGCAGCGTTTGCCGTCGGTGTAACCTTTGTAATGGCGCTCTCGTTCGAACGAGATTTTAGTCTCGTTTCGCAAATAGGTTATAAGTAAAAGGTATTCATGGAAAAAAGTTGAAGAACTCCGGACTTACGCCAACAACCGGTTCTCAGGATTAAAGAAATTCCAAGAACAGGATCTTGCCAACCGGTCGAATCCCATCACTGGTTTAAGCATTCTCGCTCAGCATTGCTTAGTACGTCACTCGTTTTCATTAGTAGGTTACTCCTGAGCTTACATCAATGAATCTTCTTAAACTCGTCCGAGAAAAACAATCAAGATTTTCGCCAAAAACTACATTACATACAACCCGAACAGTTTCGAAATGGAAACGAAGAAAATTTGAAATACCACAATCTGCGTGTAACTAGCATTTTCAATCATTGGCCTAAAATATACATGCGAAAGGGCAACTTCCAACGTTAATTCTACTCAGCCTGTACTGTGTGATACGATAAACTAATGGATGCGCTAAACGCATTTTGACAGAATCCTACGCGTTTGTCCGCGGTGGGGGGTTTAATATCGTTTAGCCGCTGCAAACAGCAATGCAATGTTGATGTAGTGCCCAGCCATAAATTGTTCAAAAACAACGTTTCAGCTAAATTGGGCTTTTATGCCTCTTTAAGCGCAGTATCTGGTGGATGAAAAGTCGGGCGATGCGAAAAGCAAAACATGCTTTTGAAATTCATCCAAGCTCGAGCGTGCAACATTAAGTAACTTTCTCAGGAATGGCTCCATGGGTGCACTAACATTGGGTTGTTTTGATTTTTGCGATTAAATGTTTCAAGGTGGATCGCAGAATGTTCGAAGCAAAACAACCTAAAAACGCATCGGACAAACGTGTAAGCCATCTGACCTATAGAATACCAGAAAAATTCGAAACTAACTACTTTTACTCGTGGATAACCAGGCCTGAAAGCTCTCAAATGGTTATGAACTTGAATGATCAAACCACACGATTCGTCAGATGTTTCACTGGAATTCCCCGATAAAGATACAAACAGCGAATAATTTCGAGAATAACTTGAATGCATCGTCCATTTCATCATTGCAAATTAACTATAATACGCAACTTAGCTGTTCCTTACCAAGGGCGCACTGACGCAGCTAAGCCGGTTGTATCCAAGATGTCTGCTCGCTAAAATAAATCGTGCGTTTCTTTTCTTTGGGAGTTTTCGAGTGTTTCACACAGTATTTTCAGGAAGACCTCGTCACTGACTGATAAAGTTACAGTAGTGATGTCTAATCTGAAGCCACGTCGATTCCACGGAGTATCAGTGATGACAATGCGGAGGTCGGACCCTTTTCAGTTACTCCTTAAAACTTCGAAACTCAAACATAAGCCACATATCTCTATGTCTCTCCTCAGTCCATAAAGTGCGATGATACATTCGCCGAAAATAAGTTGAGATGATCCGGTCATAACGTCGACTTACAAAGGCAAAACTAACAGAAAGCAAAGAAATTTCAAAAAACTCCGGTTGCGGAAAACAGCATCACTGCGTCCGATGCCATCAAATATGCAAAATTCCACCAATGGATTTTTGTGCGTCACTTTTTAAAGCATTCCAAATCCTTTTGAATATTTGATGGCTTTCAGCAACCGTTCTTTTAGTTTTGCTCTATTCGCGTAGTCGGGCAACAGGATGACATTAAAGCACGTATGCGCCGATGGAAGCCTTTCTGAATCCGGTCCGTTCTTCGCTATAATCTGAAAAATGTAAAAATTGAATAACGAACGGAATCACCCAGCAGGTGAATTTGGAAACCTTGCATCGTATAACAAACAACGCGTCAAACAAGATTCAAATGAAATCATTTTGGATGTTTCGAAAAACAACTGGTTTCATCGTCAGCTTGAACATTGCCAACTTATACTTGTTTTCTACTACTTACCGTTCAACAAATAAAATCCAGAAATTCTTGTCTGTGCTTAACGATGTTTTCAGCTCATAATTGGCCATAACATCAACTGTTTACACATGAGCATTGTTTATGGCGGCCTATTGTTGTCCACAATCTTTATTTAAGAATTTTTTAAAGAATTACTGCAGTTGGAAAGATATCCTCGAGGGGTAGAATATGCCAATTTTCAGCATCTGAAAGCTTGTCCAATTTTGATTTATAGCATTTCCATTTCTGGGGAGTGGGGACAGTTGTTAGTTTCGCAGAAGCAAGCAATAAGCAGCTGCAATTTTGGTAGCTCCTGTTTAATAGTGCAGAATCCCAATAGGGGCTTTTATGAGGCAGCCTCACTGGACGCATGGCGCATTGGCGCATCTCCATACCAATAGGATGTTGTGACATCGCAGTGAACTTACGCAGCATTCGGTTGTTCGCTTCAGCATGAACAGACAGTTTTCTAGTATTATGCTCCGCAATGTTTGGGTTGTTGCGAAGCAAGGTTCGGAAACATGCGAAACAAAAAAACGTAGCAGAGTGAAAAACCTGGCTCAGTGCTTCCAACAAATACCGACCAGAAGATGTCCACGTTTATGTGACATTTCAAGAGTGAAAAAAGATTTCTTTGATCGAGGTTCAAGTAGCAGGCCAGGCATTTTATAATGATCATACCCCAGGGCTATATTATGTTCTTGTGAATTATGGACATTTAGCACTGGACGATGAAAAAAATGAAAAATTGTACGGTATCACCGTCAAATCTGCCCATGAGAACTATTTCAGTCTTATCAAGACCATCTTGTAGTTTTTCCGCGTTTTTAAATGCGTCCGATGCGTTCGACAGACCTAACCACAACGTGCCGTTCACAAAACTAATTAAGCACAATTTACCTATGTGCATAGTATGAATGCTGGTGATTTGGTGTAGGAATCACACCATGCAAGTGAAGTGGAGCACTTTCCTAGCAGACCCCTTCACTGTGAAGTGTGAACAATGGGGTAAGACCAGGAATTTAGAGGCCACATCTAATCGCTGTTTATCTTGATGAGCTTTCAGTTCAGCTGGGCACAGCCAGGGCAGGATGCACTGCGGGAAATACATTTGTGAATCACCTACTGTCCGCTGATGACATCAGGTTCCAGTATCAGTGGTCTTCAAACCCTTCTGAATATTTGCTGCGATTACGCTGCTGAACATGATATTGTGTTTAATTGTAACAAGACAGTTGGCGTATTTTTTCCCCATAAAAATTATATACAGTCTGCAACACCAGTTGTTTCCAACTTTTGACACATGTACTTTTTCCTAATATTTTCAAATGATTTTTCTGTAATTAATTTGCTGCAATCTGGTAGCAGTGGTTTGTCCCCCTTATCTGCAATATAGCAACGCTTTCAGTCACTTGGTGCCGCATGAATGTAAGCAGTTGAGAAAAAACATCGGTTGTTCTTTGGTACAAATATTTAAAATAGTTAATAAACTATAGAACAAAGAAAATACTAGCTGCGTTTCAGCATCAATGCCTAATTTCCACAAAGGTCACCGCACGTACAGCGTAATATTCTGCACCTGAGCCTCAAACCCCAAGCGCGACTTCCAAGTTTCATTTTGAATCTATTTTGAATTTTACTTTCAGTTTTAATTTCTTTTCATTTTTATTTTACTTTTATCTTCAATTTTTTAACTTCTTCAATAGTAACTTTGTTAACAACGGGTCACCTTGATATTAACACATTCAAAGCTTGTTAAAGCACTTTTCAAACATTCTGGGTTCAGTTGAGTTCACTACCAACTCCCGACTACGTTGCTTTAACAACAAAGCGAACTTCCGAGCGATGCAATTGCACGGTTCACGCGTACGCAAAATAAATTTTTGACTACACATTGTCAACACCACGCTGTGTGAAGAATACGATAATAAACGGTCGATACAAGTAGATACAAAGGATTCTCACTCTGAACGCAACTGGTACTGGAATGCAACTTCGATACTGAATTCTAGGCATTGGTTGCAGGAATTGAAATCTTTTGATGCGCGACGATGAACATATGTCGGGTGGAAGTTACCAACATAAGGTGAGCGTATTTTTGAAGTCGTTGTAAGTCTTTTCATGGTATTTGTATTGGAAAGGCCTTGTAATTCAAGATATCGATAGAATGATACACTTCGCAAAAAAATACTGTCACCCATAACTTAGGGTATAAAACACACCTAATAACTTCAGTTTGAAATGTAAAAAACTACAATAAACTATGTTCAATAATTATTTGTGGATACAGGCAACCGCCAGCATCTAACGGTTATTTTTCAGTCGTTTATTCGGCGCACTGAATTGCAGTGATTTTATGACTGGTTCTTGCGCTTCCTATTTCTTCATATGCAGTTTACGAAAGCTGGCATCCGAGCAAGGTCCCTTTGTGACGATTTGCACCGAGAAAATTGGTTCGGCATTACACCAAACAACGCCAAGTAAAACGTGTCCATGAAATGCCTGAACTTTTCAGTTAATTGCTACACTATGCTTAAAGTTGTCCGGATAATGAAGCAGGCGCGTAACCACGGCGGGGCATTCGAGGAGAACCGCCGCCAGAAAGTCGTCAATAAGGGGCTATACGTTTGTGCGGAGGGGATTTACGTTCGTGCAGGGGGGCTTGACATTCAAATTTGACAAGAATTCCACTAACTTCTAGTGTTTTATATTTCAATTTGGGGGGCTAAACCCACCAAAGCCCCCTGTGGCGATAGGACTGCATTCGAGGGCAACGCTTCCCCCCAAATTTTGTTGTGCCCAGAATATTTTTAATTAAACATATAATGAAAACAAAATTATTGCCCCCTTAAAAATGTATTTTTTACCCAACCATAAAAACTAGCCATGGGTCTGTATTGAAGCATACCCTTAAGGGTCTGAAATGCGTCTACACGAACACACCTTGCACAGTACTCACCATTTTAAGTTTGGATAAACCACCAACAGGTGCGCGATCACTTCCAGTCGTGAACTGCAGCAAAGTCCTCTTTTCCTGGGAATTCAACTCATGAACCACCGCCCAAAAGTCTTTGATTGTTTGGGACTGTCGACTGAAACCACCACTGTACTCGGTCGATCTCTCCAGTTCGTCGAAGTCGTAATCCTGAACATTGCAGATTGAAACGGTCAGACGCAGGAAAAGTTGCAAGTAAAACTCAAACATTTTCCTTGAGTTAGACATCGATTCAATAAAAATGCGTCTTCGTTTCATGTATCTCGATATTACAAAGCGCGACTGAAAGTGTTTGACAAGGGTAGCGTCCGAACAGTGCATTCTTTAACTTCCTAAAATTGAATATTATTGTCCAACAGTGCACTCCTTTTTTAACTTTCGATACGCACGGCATTTCAGTTTGGTGTCGAACTGTTCAATAAGCGAGGGTCAAACTCCGTAGTAGTAAGTCATAGTCCAATTACAGAGCACTGACAGAACGTCGCTTGTTTGATATACTGCCAGAGTGCTATCTGGTGAAACAAAAATCCTTGCCCTGACGAATTGTCAGGTGCTTCAGGTGATATTTCTCACAAGCGTAACCACTCATCGCATAACATTTTCCGAAGACCCGAGATGCACCCACACCCAAAATAAAAGCTAGGACGCGCGTTACAACGAGAAACAAGCATCCTAAGCTCTGCATTTGTCCACTCACGACATACAGTTAGTTCAAAAGATGCAGCAATAACGAAGTACACAGCACTACATGCAGTAGTACAGGCAAACGAAAGGGCGACGAGAAACAAGGTAATCGCACCAAGTTTCACAAATTTCTTACACAGTATCAGTTTTATCTATTCCGGGAGTTCGTCTTCCATAGGCTTATTAGCTACCATGGCAAAAATAATTGTTGTTTTTTTCCACGGCGACAAAAACCGGGGCCGTATTCACGGCAGGTGTTGGCTTGCTTATTTTTCGAGTGCAAGCCGCAAAGGAAAATGAACTAGATACCCTTTCTTCGGCTACATACGAAGGTCAAACTTGTTGGAAGCTAAAACGTCGATGAACATCGAAAAAAAAAACGCAATAGTTTCTTCCATTGTTCGAGGTGATTTTATTGTCTCGCACTATTATCGTTTGTAGTGAGAGGGTGACGCTTCGGCAGTTGTACTGATATACAGGAAATAAAACATGATGACGTAACAACGCATAATGTGACCTTCGACACGTCAGGGACGCCGAACAACGGGGTGAAGGTGCTTTTTTCAAAACAGTATCGTGGATAATTTCATGTTTTATCAAGATCGATTTGAAACATACTTATTGCAGCTATTTTCGCAGCAAGAAAATTCAGAATGGTTTCTATAATTTCTGCTATTATTTGAGAGGTCAATATTTGTTTTGAACAGAAACAAACATATTGGTAACGATTTGTTTGTTTTTTATAAGTTTCCTTTGCCCTCAACTTTTTTACTGCCTCTTGCCCTGCCGTTGTTACGGCATCACTGGTTGACTCATCTAGATGAAGTGTGACTCTTGCCTCATTACTTCGAATTTCATCTGCTACGTGATCTACAATATAACAAGACATAACACTTATGGTTGTCATGTACGTGTGTGGGATGGAGTGAAGCAAGCTTATAAAATTGACGCCTTCATTGCACCATTAACAGGCACTTTGGAGAAAAATATACACTGAGGTTTTTGAACATCATCTGTTATGAGGTCGACCCGAAGTCCACGTATGATTCTAGATAAGTCAACATCTTCGATATAATAACTGAGAATGTTGAACCTGCATTTGATAACTCATGAATAACTCAGTCGCTAAAAAGACCAAAAACGGATTTCCACTGTCCAGTCTATAGTCGAGATGGCGCGGACAGAAAATTTGTGCCCGCTGTCCGCACCGCATCAACAGCTTCTGCCCGCTGTCCGCACCGCATCCGCATTGGTTGTACATTACTCTGTCCGCGTCCACGCTGCACCGCAATCCCAAAGTTTCACCCCCTAACAGCAATGGCGATTTGCGCCCCCTCACCTGAAGCACTGTGCTTCTCACAATATTTTTCTCTGGGTGTAAGATTTGCCAATAAATTTGGCAGTGTGTATTTTCCCTCATTAACAGCACTGCTGGAGCTATTGTGCCTTTAGCCGAACTTGATCAGTTGAAGTGGTCACGTTTCATGACAAGTTCGAAACATGTGACCTGCTCAGTTGACTGTGACGTCAGAGTCCAATGGACGAGTTTGTCCATGTCTTTAGTCCTGGTAAATTGTCAGCACCTTCTTGTCTGTGTTGCATGACATGTAGGCTAAACCTTCCATAAACCCTATCCCTAAAACCTGACGTGAACCTCTAAATCCTTATACTGTATTCCTAAAGCCTAACCGGTTGTCTCTTTGCATATCCTATTTGTCATGTGGCCACATCAACCAACGGTCTTCAACTATACCAGGACTAAAGACATGACAAAACTCGTCCATTGGACTGTTTCGAACTTGTCATTTTTGCTAGCCCCGGCACGAGGCACCATATATATAGGCCTACATCATTTGCCTCATGTAGAAAAACATACACTACCTGTAAAGCTACAAATTGTTTTTAATTCTTTTAAATTGTCACGCTACTCTTTGCTACTGTGTGCGAAGTCATAGCAAGCTTTTTCAGTTTCTATCAGAATTTATCAAAATAAGATATTTGTTTTTGCAGTTGCATCAACTGACACACAAACACAAATCCCTTTAAAGCACTGTTTCCACTAACATACATCCCCTGCTTGCATTGTGTCAAAGTTATACAGTTTTATAAACTTTAAATATGTTCCCTACCTGTTGGAATTTGAGCATTGGTTATGTGATGCACTATATTATATTTTACCAACTATTGCATATCTAGTCAGCATGGCAAGGTCACGGTGTGTTTAAAATTTAAACGTCATTCACCCTGAATTTTGCATTAATTGTCATTATGGAGGTATGACATACATTCAGAGCAGTTTTGCCATACAGTCAAAGCAGCATTATATAGTATACTACAGTAATACAATGTTCACATCATACAGAAGAATGGGCAATTAACAAACATTTAAACTTGCAGCCCTGAAAGCATTTTCCCAGTTAGATGCCTACCAGTTAGCTGTCCAGAGTTCTGGATTAGCAATTGGCATGTCAGTGCATCAGAGCTGTGGCTGCAACACGCCACCTGCAGGAAAACTAACAGCCATATTCTACCTACGAATCTTCGCCGAGAGGCATCGGGAAAACGCAGGTAAAAGCAGTAGGATAAACAATACAAAAACTGTTGTTATCTAAGACAATAACTTCCTCTAAGTCTCTTCGTTTTGCAAAGATTCACCATAACATGAACGTCCACGCGGCGCTGGCGCGGCTTGACACATGTAAAAGTCACGCGGCACGGCTGGTACGCGGCAAAATTTTCCAAAACCGCACCGCGCGGTTGACATCTCTAGTCTATAGCATGCTGTTAAAAGAGAAAAATGGCGCTGGAGTCTGACCAAGGCCCGTAACCAGTTTAGGACACTAGGGGTGGCGAAGAGTTTTCTGAGAGGGGCCCAAATTTTTTGAACTATGTCCAATAGTTTTCAATTATGCTCAATACATTTTCCAGGGGGGGCGAAAAATTTAGTAGGGGGGATTCGCCCCCCCTGCGCCCCCTGGTTACGGGCCTGGTCTGACCATTGTGTAAACAGTGAAATTTATTGCACAATACAGGATTTTTTAATTCTGAAAGAGCTACAATCTCTTTTTATTTACAAACTCCATATGAAGACGTGAACAGAAACAGTATTGCGCACATGAGACGCTCAAATGAATCTAGTAGCCTGCATGTGTAAGGATGAACTAAAAAGTGAAAACTTATAACTAAGCATGACTCTGAATCATAAGAAAAGGTTCAACATCTCAAGTTTATGTGATATATCCATAAACCTACTTCGTAACAATGTTCTATGACGACTGGCATTAAGCCTCTCATCAATCTAAGAACAAATCACTGTCGAATATAATTTTGTTTCGGCTTGTAACTAACTAGCCTAATAATCCAGTATATTACATTCTGTAAAAATTTATAAAAATCTACGTTTGCTATAATTTACGATTCATTAAATTTACCCCCTAGAAGGATGACATTTACCCCTGGGGGTAAATTTACCCCAGGTTAAGAATCACTGGCCTAGACACACGAAAGAGCCGCGGTTGGTCACTAACCGTCATTGTGGTTAAACGTAAACGAGCCAACTCTTGAAATAGCTAAAACTTTGGCTGACCAATAGAAAACGAATAAAGCACTTAATGACGAACTGATAACAGGGGTAGCATACCTCACTGCCGCGGATTACCAGCTCCAGTTCGTGTGGATGCAGCAAATACGTGAGCGGTGATTCGTTTACAACAAGATCGAATCCAGTGCGAAATGCATTGAACTGCTCTGCGATCGAACTGTTCAGCAACCAATCAACGTACAGATCCACGTATTCCTAGAAAAACCAACATATGCAAACTGGCTGCAAACAGTTTCCAGCAAACGAACTGCTTTCAACGCTATCTTAATGTTGGTCAAAATTTTAAGACCAAGACAATACGGGGCACCAATCATGAAAAGTTCTGGTTATCTATCGCAAATACAGTCGACTGTCCGTACCAGTTCTACTTACAGGCTCTCCATCAATAAATATTTGTTTTTTGTCATGTGTATCTACTAATCAGATGGGGGAAGCCGCTGTGACACCAGGAGGAAATAACCCCATCTTTTTGGTCTATGCACGTATTTATTTATTCAAACAAAAGTGAAACCAAGCGAGTTTTGCTTTCAACACATGAACACACAGCTTGTGCTGCTGAATCACCAAGGTGTTGTAGACTGCAGTTTCGTAAGTAGCACACAGTCCCGAATGCTTTGGTCTTTCATTCGATCCTAACTAAAGAACCAACTTCAACAATATCGTGGTCATTATTTCGGTGCTTATGCCTATATATCGGGAAGTTTGATGCACCTTCGTTTCTCTACTTAATCGCAACTCGAATAAGTGACAGGAGGTTTTCATCACTGGAGCACCGGTCGACGTATTCCCACAGACTGTTGTTTGAAACCGGTGCAGCGGCACCAAATAGACAATCATCTAAAAATTTCGACTCTGTCAACAACCCCAGAATAGTGCGGCACCGTAATTAGTAGCAGATACGTAAGCCTCGCTTGTAGATACCTGCCGATTATGGTTAGTCACGGGAATGTTTTCTCCATCATCTTTGAGCTCATGACTCTGCATTTCACTGTAAACATCTTTATACTGAACTTTGAATGTGATCATAATATCTTCCTCCACGTCCCCGTCATGTTCCAGAAGATAGATTAAACTTTTATAGATCACCTGCAGGCACACAGATACAGATTGTTTTTACATCTCCAAACAGCTTGACGCGACTTCAACAAGAGATCCAGCAAAACGATGAACTGCCGGGATATGTGTCTGAAAAAGCTCTCATTGGTCAAATGTTTTGGAGGAAACAGAAATGCAAACACATTTTGAAGGCTAAATGCGACAATGGCATCCGGTCCACTCGAGCTAAAATTCTTCGAAGGAGTGCAGTTCAACTGAATTCTTCAACACGTCTAACGGAATTGAAATGTATTTCATTTTGGCACCGAGTAATCAAGAATGTGAAGCAAATCGCTATAAATATAGCATTTGCGATCTTTCGCTTTAAATTTACCATAAAGTTTACCACACGTACCATCATTTACCATCTGCTCTACAACGAAGTAAACTACGATGCAAATGCTCCAGAGTCAAAGCAGTTAGATGCGCCGGACAGCTGGAAAGTAAGTACTACACAAGCAACTCAAGAGTGGAAATGTGCCAGTGATGTGACTGAGTTATATTTGTCGAGTCATGAGTCGAGTCACAAGCCCTTCGAGTCAGAGTCGATTCACAAAAAGTGTCGAGTCATTGATTTGCAAACTCGAATCAAATAAAATTGAACATTTTCCTTATGTTTTTTCAGCTTTTATTTCACTTCTCTCCTTCACTCTCAGTCAATTCCACAAGTCCAACCATACCCTGCTGCAACAAATATACCTCCTTGCCTTTATTTTGTCACTTACCCCAAAAAAGACTCAAAAGCAAAAACATGAGGCCGACTGACACGTTCGCGGTATGTAAATACTATAATTAACCACGATACTGTGTACAATGTATTGTGCGCTGCTGGTCCCTCAGTGAAAAGCAAAGTCTTAGCTCTACCTCAGCATCAGGTAAAACCCCTGATCCTGAAAAACCAGCATAACACCACTCGGAGACACAGTTACAACAGAAAATTTACGCCAATGTTGAACCAAAAAAGCCAATTTCCTTTGTGTAAACTATCTGCCTTTGTCAATAAGACGTTTCGAGATTTTGTAAAAATCACTCTGCGACACGAGACATATACTGTGACCCGAGTTGAGTCATTAGGTAAAAAACGTGACTTTAGCCGAGTGTTCACAACATCGTTTCTTACCGTGGCTCAAGTCACGTCATCACTGAAATGTGCAACCAGGGTTTCTGGTCATATTGCTACAGTCTTTTAAAATAAGAAAATCTTGGTGTTCATAAATAGGGTTCTAAATGTTCAACAGTAACGGAACCCGAAGATGTCATCTACCAAGCAGGGTGGCACGCACACAATGGAGTTGTTGAATTGACAAAACTGTGCGCACTTGAATAGTATCTCGCTAACACCATGCCGTCGTGCATGCCGTTCGACTAAGCTAGGGCTAACCAATAGCTGTACTTGCTGATTAGCAAGAGTCAGGGGAAAATACAACAATGCTCTTCAGATGCAACGACCTAAAGAGCCATCGTACTTGAAGCTGCCTAAACTTCAAAGCAAATTTTATATTAGTGGAAATACACAAGCATTTGCCGGAAGCTACATGTTTTGACGGAGTAAAAAATTCACAATAGACTACTTCCTACAGCGTGCACTATAAAGCTGAATATTCAGGGGATATTCCAAAAAATTTATATCATTGCGCAATCTATTAACTTATCGATATTTTTCAAGTGATCTCAATTTTTAACAGCATGTGTAGACATAACGCAAAATTTTATGCTCTAAATGACATCTTTTCAGATATAGAAATGGCATTTACTTAAACAGAAAAAGCGTTTTGTGTGTTAAAGTATGTTCGACCAGAGTCGAAGAAGGCTGTACAACGTGCATTTTTAAGATAATTCTGTAAAAACGCACCGACTGCAGTACAGATTTGGAAAAGACACATTGTCCATAGGTCATCTGCGCAAGACTGTAGGCGCAAAGGATCTGAACGACCACCAGTATAGGAAGAGTAGTCGACAAAGTTCGCGTAAGCATTTGTGTGAAGTTTCCATTAGTTAATTAGAATTTTTGTGAATACAGTATCGAAAACATGTAAAATCATTTATACAATTCACATATATTTGAATTCCTTAATCTATTTTTTATGAATAAATCTTATTCCACTAAACATCAAGTCTTTTTCATTTTATATGCCTGGAGTTTAGCTACTCAGATATACATATCTCGAATGATAACAATTTCTGTGGAATACGAAGTGCAGCGCAACAATTGCTGAAAATACAGAAAAATGGAAATCAAGCTAATACTGATCAACGGCTGCGCTTCGCACGCTAGAGGTAACTGTAAAAGACTTTAACCCAACAATGACTGCCAACCTTGCAACTTGCTGACTACTGCAGGGTGAACACTGTATTGCTGTCACCGTGAGAATGACCTCACTAATTTGATTCGAAAATTACAAGCTGGCAGTAAAATAGACAAATCTAGCTACCATCACCATTCTGAAATATCTTGATTGGTGCAAGATAAATTCTTTAGCAAAGAAAGTGCAAAATCCTGCAAAATCATGAAATTGTTCGTAGAACAAAAACTGTAATGGCACATGTTGAGATTGTTAACATTTTGTATTTCAAATCGGCCATAAAGGTTAACAAATATAGATTAAGGCTTTCTAGATATGAAATTGTTCGATAACAAAAACTGTGATAGCATGATTTAAATATAAAATTTTTGTAAATGCAAGTTTTTCCATAAACTTTTTTTATATAATCGTGTTGAGTTATGGTCGGCACCAACACCACCTACTAAAAAACTAAGACACACCGGATAGCAATCTTTCATGTCGTAAAGGGTGGCTCGACGTCCTAATAACTTCTTGTATACAAAAGATGGTAGATGAATATCGAGAATGCAGTTGTTGTAGATGGCCAAGCCAAGGACAATGCCAATGAGCTTATACTGCATTAAGCTTTCAAAGGAATGTCGATTGAAAAGAAAAAGACCAGTTTCTTGATCATAGATGAACATACCTGGTAAAATAGAATGAACATACCTGGTAAAATAGACGAACTAAGCGATAAATTTCGAGTGCTGAGCAAGAAAGCAAGTAAACGGTGCTATTGACCAACATTCTACCTTCTGTAACCAACTGAAATGATTCTCAATTGCACAAACGTTCACATTAAAGCAGGACATATGCACGTATATGATAGTCAAGCAACAATTGCTCTCAAACGCAACTTTCTTACGAACTGCAACCAATAAATCATTACATTATAATATCAAATAAATCCAAATAAACTGTGCTTTTTAAAAGGAGAGCTTGGTGAATAGCAGTAAAAATGACTGCAGTAAGCCCATCGACTGACGTACCATTTTCTGGATTAAATATCTGCTCTATAACGAGCTGAAAAAATTCCTTGGAAACACCTCCTTCATCAACACCTTCTTCACCGTCGAATTCCACAAATACTTGTTTCTTTAAGTCGCTGCTGTTTTCAGAAGCTACCTCAAGCTGAACAATCATAATTCTGTGTGAGCAGATATCTGAACTGCTACGGTCATTATGCAAAGTACAGGATTAGGCATAACAGCATCAGAGTGACAGTTTCAAAGACAGCTAGCCGAAAAACACCTTTAATAATATTTAATTTCAGTTTGCAACGTTAAACTTAAGATAAAATCTTGTCGCAAAGTCGAAGACCTGTTGCGTAGGTCCACAATGACAAGAAATGCCTTAAAATATCACATCCATCCAATTAAACTAATATTAGTAATATTGCATCTGAACTGACAAGCGAAAACGCTACGTAGTATACGATACGGTTACACACTGCTGAATGCAAGCTTGTCTATCGATACTTTGAACGCATAAACCAAGTAAACTCGGGTTTGCAGTGAAGCACCTGAATCAAGGTGTCATCAATGATGTGGCTTCTACGAACACGAAGTTTCAAGTATGGGTTGATTAATGAACCTTGCATCCAACTTGACACAATTGTTCGTCTGCGCTCACTAAAGCAAAAATACAAAAAGCACGATATTGTGATGCAGTCAACATCAATCTTTGAAGCTACAGACGCTTATGCTTTACCTCCAATTATTTCAGACATAAAATGTGTATGACGGCAATCAAATTCGTGGTTCGTTTAAGGCGTAAGATATAACTAGAAAATTTTCGATCGTCTGGGTCCCCACCCTTTGTAAACTTTTAAGCTAAAGTTTGTCGATATGCAGCTGGGCATTTAATTGCTGGGGGAGCAATTACCACATTCAAACTGACTAAACACTTAACTTTATTTCGATGTAAATTTTGAAAAAACATTTAAAATTCTGTTGACCACATAACTACACTTTCATGGCAATTTCTCTGTCCATTGCAATGCATCAGCCAATTACGCTTGTGAAGTAGCCAAAACAGAAATTTTCGCCTAGTCTAGAGTTTCGAGAATAACTATGTACTATTAACTAAGTACCACCTGTACATGCGGACGCGATTGTCAAAAAAGATGTATGTCGTTTTGTTGACGGTGTTGAGGAGAAAGGGATATTGCAAAAAAGAGAAACTTTTTCGTCTTTGATGGGCAACACGATAGTCAGCGTAATCTGTGTCAACCTGAAAAAAGCAAATGAAATGGCCAATGTCAGTGAAGCACGATGATTTGTTGAACAATTACAGATACATCACGAGTTACACCGCTTCGCTTCGAACGTGCAAAACTCTGATATACAGCTGAGTGTATCGTGTTTCTATCGTCCTTGTTTCATTCACTGTCACATAGACTATTTAAAGTTGAAGAACAGCGTCAAACTAAACAAGCTAGCATTACATTACTGTTAAGACGAGGCGTTGCTCTGTAAACGAAACAGGTCATTTACAAACAAGCCATGCAGACGGAAAAAGCATAATCTTACAAAAAACTAACACATAGTAACGGTGAATTCTGCAGTGGCCCATTGTCAGCTTCAAATTTTTTCAAACCTTGTAGATTAAAGTGAAAATTAAATTCAGAAAACGAAATTGAAAGTGAAAAAAGTAAAATTGAAGTTGCATGTGAGGTTTGTCGTTATGATCATGAGGACGTTGGCACCCTTATATTACTGGAAAATTATACTTTCAGTTTTTACAACAGTTTGGTGTGTTGCCAGTACATTTGAGAATGGATCGTGATACTGGAACTGAAAGTGGATATTATGCCCATCTCATTCACAAGGGTGTAGTAGGATCATCAATGATAAGTTCACAGAACCCACAAACTCTCATTTATGGTCCATTTAGTTTCAAACAACATAGAGGCGGCCATGATTATCATGAGTACCATTAACTTTATTTAAATATTCAATTGAAATAACTAATTTTGGAGAATTGGTATGAACAATGACCATGGAATGCAATACACATGTTAGATACTGGAATAACCAATGTATCCACAAGCAGAAAGACACTATATCACCAACTGGGATGCCAAATTAGTTAATTAGTTTCCAACAGGATTATGGTTTTGCACACTAGAGAATTCCAATTGACCAAGATTGCTGAAAATTCTGAAGTCTTTCATGCTTCAGAGTTTCTGCCTTTTCACACAACTGGGAAATGTAAAATCATTACAGCACAATTATTTACTGTTGGTTAAACTCTATGTTTGAGTTAAAAGTATTGAAACTAAAGCAAAGAGCAATTCTCCCATACTTTTGATGTTTTCACTAGACTATGCTCTCTTGTGAATCTGGAGGGGCATATTAAGAGTTCAAATTTTGCAATGGGGCTGAAATATGTTTCATTGACCACAAGTGAAGAGCGGAACTTTTGAAGAATCTGCCTGCCCTACTGTGGTTTCATAATTCTGCGGTGATTCTGACTGTGGAAAGTCGTGATGTAATCTCATCACATTGTCCTTGGCTGTTTTTTTCCCTGTGACATTTCAGTCATTTGTCCCATCATAGTATTAAAACTCGCTGTGACAGTATTCACTAGTCTATATTTTCAGTCATATGACTGAATTGACTTATTTTTTTGGTTATTTAAAAAAAATTCAGTCTATGACTGAAAAAACTGGAAAAATGACCGAAAAAAAGAAATCCAGCCACAAGGTACTCGAACTTCTTGACCTGCTGCAGTGCATGACTGCTTGGGATAGTGCTTCTTACTTTTGGCACACACACACTGGCCTGGGTTTCTTGAAAAACATAATAGGTCTTTTTTAGTGCTGGTTTTCATTCCAACTTGATCACACACAACTGCAAACAGATTAAATGCATGCTGAAGGCCCTGTTCATGGGATGCAAGCAGCATCAAATCATCGGCAAAAATCAAACAGTTGATCATGCAGTTTCCAACTGTGACGTTCTTGTCACTCACTGTAAATGTCAATCTAATTCATACTAGGGTCTTGCACAGGTCGAAATTTATTGTCCGCTCCTGCCCTGCAAAGTTTAAGCCCACCCCGCATGAGTTTGAGAAATCTAGCCTGCTCTCACCCTGAACCCTTCTAACCTGCACCCAACCTAAAAGGCCCTCCCAACCCAGCCCACCCCACGCTTTTTCTATTCCAAACCCGCACTTGTATGAAAACTACTAAAAACTGTGTCCGAAAACCACAAAAAAACTCATAATGCCTAAAAACAAGTCTAACAAGCAGAAAAATTAAGCTGTTCATTCTTTCCTTTGACAAACAAAACTTTTCCACACTTCTGATCTTCTGCAGTCATCAGATTTGATGTGATAAAAACCACGTTTCAGTCAAGTTGTGACCAGCTGTGCATTAAGCACTGTCTCATCCAGTTAGAAGGGCTGCTAGACTGAATTATTCCTTAACCAAGTACGACAGAGGTTGCATTGGAAAACGGAAATGGTCACTTAACTAATGCAAGGGTCTGAAATAATGTTTTGAAACAATGGGCTGTTACATCATAATGTAATTATTACTGCTGTAAGCCTACTGGCCTAAGCGTAATGCTGGCAAACAACTTTAGTACATCCAAATGTTTTGCGATTTTTGAGCGGATTATTTTCATGTGTTTTGTGATTTTTGAGCTGATTATTTTTTGGATTGAAGATTCACTTACCCATACAAAGAATTTCTTATCCCGCACCAACACCAGGTACAGCCTGCTCCTGCCCCGCAGCAAGTTCAACCTGTGGTCACCCCGCACGCATAACTCTACGGATTCCCGCACCTGCCCTGCAAATGCAGATATCCGCAACATGCACAGGTTAACCCGCCCCATGCAGGAGTCTAATTCATACACACTATGAAGAGGAGTGGTAACAGCACACACCATTGTTAAAGTCCAGCGCCTTGGGTGAGCGATTGTGATTTAACTCTGCTGACATAGACACAACCTTCTGAGCAGGTTTAAAAGTGACTTGACAGCAACAGGTAGCTATCAACACCATACTCCCAAAACAGTTGCCATAGTTTCTCAAGGGAACCGGTTGCAATTTTTTTCCCCAGGTGAACAAAACATACATAGATATCTTCAGCATCCCCTTAAGATTCACAAAAATTTGCTGCAGAGTGAAAATTTGGTCTGTAGTGCTATGTCAAGATGAAAACTGCACTGGGGTATCTGGCAACTTTGGTTCAAATGTTCCATGGCAATATTTTTTCAAGGCACTAGGATACTTTTCACGTTTCCGGGAAGGCTAAGGAGAAAAGTACTTTGGTAGTTCTTGCATTGCTTTATGTCTTGCTTCTTGTGCCTATGGGCAGAGCTTGACTGATAAGTTTTTTTTGGGCCAATAGCGACGTTTTTCATTCTTCATTGCCAACATCTGATGCTGATATTTTTGCACTATTCAAGCAGTATGTATTTTGCTTCATGAGGCAAAATAAACACTCCTTGAGCAATTATACCTTCAGCCAAACACTTTCAAACTACAGCTGAAAGACATTACAGTGCATTTTTTCTTCAAGCCACATAGACAAAGAAAATAATTTCATAAGTTAACAATTATTTTATGGAGCAAAATATACACCCCTGGAGCTATTTTGCCACCAGCTGAACATGGTTGGCTGAACCGGTCAACTGACAAGTTTGGACAGCATGACTGTCTCAGTTGACTGTGACATCTGTACATGGGTCAGGCTGATAGACAAGTAATGGTATGCTTTCAGTGCTGGCAAGCTGTCAGCAGCTTCTTGCTTGCACTGTGTGAACTGTAGGATAAGCCTAAACTGGTCCCTTGTTTCTTTACGTATTGTACTTGTCACATGACCATTTCAACCAGCTGTGTTTGATTAAAGTTCAAATTTTCCCTAAAAGGATGGTTCAATCTGTTGTGCCTACTGCAGTCCATAGCAATTTCTAGGACTTGTAGAAGTCTAACTCTAATCAAAAAATGCACAAACAGCAAACATGTGTTGCGTATAAGTGGGCTTACTCCTTGTGTAGACATCTGTGCCTATGCTCAGATGTCATAAGTAAAAAAACAATGTGCGACGCATTAAAACCATCACTTCACTGCGATGAAGAACCGTACAACCATGGGCGCAATTTGTTGTAAAATGTGGGGGGACAGCTTGGTGTGAAACCAATATAGTCATCAGGTCAATGCAGAAGTGACGTTTTATACATACAGATTTCCAATCTTATTTCTAGAGATGTTTTGAGAGCAACACTAATGATGCTTTTTCCTTGCAAATGATTTACATATTAACACTTTGAGAGCCGGCCTACGATATATTCGTACTTCGATTTCGGCCTAAAAAACAACAGTTTTCGGTTGCTTTACCAACGCCCGAGCTCCTCCGCCGATTGCGCTAGAGAGCTGCACAAGGGCTCAAACAGATCGGCCAGTCTAGTAGATTGCACCCGAAAAAAAATTTTTTGGTTGGGGGGTGTGGATTTTTTGTGACTGACGTCATAAGTGAAGTAGTTTTAGGGTAATTTTGGCTCATGTTGCCTGGACTAGGGCCCAACCGCTAAGCCAAAGTGTTTCAATGAAGTTTTCATTGGAAACTAGGCTCGAGTTCGAGTCTTTTGAGCCTTTGATCGACTTTCTAGCGTCTCTGGTTCAAAAGTTATGATTTAAAATAAACAAATTAATTAATTAGCTAATTAGTCAAATATTTTTACTAACTTACTTCACAACTTTTGAACCCGAAACCCCAGCAGGTCATCCAAAGTATCAAAAGACTCGGATTGCAGCCTAGTTTCCAGTAAAAACTTCAGCGAAATACGACCACCTAACAGTTGGCACCCAGGGCCAGGCAAAGTGGGCCAAGGTGGCATAAAAGTCCTCCATTTATGACGTCACTCACAAAAAAACCCACATCCCCCAAGCAAAAATTTTTTTTGAGTGCAGACTAGAAGACTTGCCGCGTCTTTTGAGACTTTTACCGGGTCTGTAGAGCATACCGGACCAGAAAAATTCCCACACAAAGCCACGCGCATTTAGGCGTTTTTTTATCCAAAAGTCCCCGAATCCTAGTGGACGCCAAAGTGTTAATATATTTAAATTTGTTGCCGGACACGGTACTGTAGTTCAGCCTGCTTCCATTAACACTGTTTTTCGATGTAAACGAGCACAGCAATTTTGTATAAGACATCAATTGGGTTTTATCAGAGCTCTCAGTTGGAGCGCACAAAATGCTGAATCACATTGGTCACACATGCATATCCCTCTTACAGGAGAATACTTCAGTTTTCACGCATTTTATAAGTGTGGGTTACAGCGCGATTTCATGTTTTGTTTAAGTCGCTTAATGTTACAAAGACAATAAATACTTTTCTTGCACATTTCCGTTTTTGAAAAGGTTACAAATCTTTTCAATGCTACTGGGCATCATGCATGCAGCCCCACCCTTACTGAAATCCCCATTGATAACTCTTACCAGCAGCAAAAACATTTGGCCTAAAATTAGCATAGCCTACTTCACAAAATGATTTCAATATACTGCACGGGTGGGTCAAACTACATTGGACAGACTAACATGCACGTGTGGGTCAAACTACATTGGGCAGACTCGCCAAAATTTAATAACCGGAATCAACAAACACAAATTTGATCAACGTTCTGAAGTTTGTAAACATTTGTTGGCCAATCCCAAGCATCGTTTCAACTTCAAGCAACTGGAAATATTGGGAAGCATCGTCGGTCAGAAGAAACTTCAGCTACTCGAGTCTCTTCTGATACAGCAACACCAGCCAGATCTCAACATCGATGGTTCATCTAATCCCTTACTGCTTTTCAACACATAATGGCGTATATGACGTAATAGAGTACGAATGCCTTAAAATTGCATCCTTATTTTTACTTTCTAACTGTTTCCACTTATTCCTGATGATGGCTAATGCCTAAGCCGAAACGTAGAATGAAATAATGTTTTCATTTATTGTGGCTATTTTGTTTGCAATAAGAATATACAGCAACTCTGCGCATTGTTTACCAAAGATTTCAATATATTTTTACTGTTGGTGGGTGGAGGTTGTATCCTTTCAATCTCCCCTTGTTGGCCCCTGCATACACCCACACAGAGTTGTAAAAGGGCCTTATTTTAAAGCCTGAACCCGGCCCCAGCCTGAAATCACAAGCCCAAACCTGGCTCGAGCCCGGCATTTATTTTTGAAACCCGATTTAGGCCTGAAAGCCAAATTCATGGAGGGAGTTCAGATATGCACGACTGCATAGTAACAAAAAACGTGTGCAGGTGTAGTTGCAGGTACATGTTTTATCACACCGAAAATAGCAACCACCTTCACCAAAACATTGGCATAATCTGGCTCAAACGTAGCATGTTAGTCAACGATAATACTGCGGAAAATAATGTATCTCAAGAAAAAAAAGAAACTATCACGAAACTATCTACGATGGCGCTATGGGCATAAAAGAAACTTTCTGGGATAGCGCTATAGACATGAAAAGCCGGCTTGTAGGCTTCTTAAAAGAAGCCAAGAATTGCGTGAGTGATTGATCTTTTCAATGCAACGCCATCACGTGCTAATTTCCTCACCGCTGTCGCCTTCTCAAAAACAGTGTGAGACTAATCCCAGAAGAGAATAAAAAACGCAGTTGCGTTTGCAAACAGAATTAGCTGAAAAAAACTCACAATCACTTCACTCACAGAAGTTACCGTGGTGAGCACAACAAATCTATGTCACGAATGAAAGTCGTCACTCTTAATGTAATGAAAAAGTTTTGTATGCAGGCCCGTAATATTTTGACAAACTTAAGCCCGAGCCTGGCCCAAGCCGAACTGAAAAGCCCGGTCCGACTTATAACTCTGCACCATGTCAAAAGTTTCATTCTAAGAGTTCTGCTTGCATAACGACACAAAAATATATTTGAGATTAAATCAAAATGCACAACGCTGACTTGGCAAAAAAGTACCAAGTTTCACCTTTAACATGAAAAGAATGTCCAACAAAACTAGGTGTGATGTATCTATAAAGCAAATGTTTTGCACTTGGATGAAAACGTAGCTGCATTGTGGATTTGGTTAAACTCAAGCAAATCAGATGACTTACGAACTAATACACTCAGCATAAGCACTAAGTGTAAGAGTTAAAAAAAAAGATCTTTTGGGTTTGTTGGTCACCACTGTTGCGACATTACAAGAAGATATTTTTACCTTTATTTCCGAGCCAAGTCCCTACGTCTTGAGTTATAGGTCAATATACAGCCAGGTAAATACTGTAGGCTATTTCTTCAACATTTTGGTTGAAACACTGTTCACCAATGGTTGAAAACAATCTATTGCTAAAGTCCCCATCCCAAAACTAAGTCTCCACAATAGTGCTGCTTTTTGTATTCGGCAAAAGCTTCGCAGAGATTTGCCTGATAATCTAACTTTCTAACATTATATACACTAGCATTATTAAAGTATACGCTGTCTGTGTCTGAATACGTGACAGCCAACGTTACAGCAAAGCCACTGCAGGTTGCATTCATCTGAGAACTATGTTTTAAAAAAATGGTCAAGTTCCAAGAATGAGGTTAGGATCAAATGGCAAAAATTTTTACACTCAGCAATTCAATTCTATGCAGCATATTTAAGGAGTACAAGCAGGACACAGAAATCTTGCAGAATATTGCTCACTTTTATAATCCCATTCAGACTTTCATTGACAAACTCTGAAAAAGGAACTTTAGGCTGAACACTGTCCAAGCCAGAGAGGTGCAAGTGTTGTCCAAGTTCATTTGTCCAATCAAAGCCCAGCTTTCCAACTGCAAGCAACCACTGTTAAGATTTGCTCTCAACAACAATCAGTATATCATACAAAAATTTAAAAACAGTCTGGGAAATTTATCATTTTACATGCCACTATTTGGACAAGGCAGCCTCTGCTTTACAACTGTTAAGTCGTCATAGTCTGTTCACCTGAAAGACAGTGCTTTCAAATTATGCATTTGGTGAGTTATATTATTGTCTACTACTACTTTGTACGTCATCAACTGATCTTCAAAAAACAGCACGTATAACTTTTATCACTTTAATGAATGGAAAGCATGATACCTTAAACACCTAAGCACCATCTCACAGAAGAGCTTAAGATGGATTATGATTAATAACTGGCACATCTCTAGAATAAGAAAACATTTTTTGTGCAGGTTGCAGTGTATGGTATTCCAGTTAAGCAGTTTTGTGGCATTTTGCACAGGTGAAAACTCTTCTTAGAAGTTAAAATAATATACGTCATTTAGATTTTAATTAAGCTCAGTGCAATTTTCAACTGTTTCAAACAACATCTGGCACTTTTCATATTTATAAGCTTAACACTTGGAGAGCCGGTCTACGATATATTTGTACTTCGATTTCGGCCTAAAAAACAGCAGTTTTCGGTTGCTTTACCAACGCCCTAGCTCCTCCGCCGATTGCGCTAGAGAGCTGTTCAAGGGCTCAAACAGATAAGCCAATCTAGTAGATTGCACTCGAAAAAAATTTTTTGGTTGGGGGTGTGGATTTTTTGTGACTGACGTCATAAGTGAAGTAGTTTTAGGGTAATTTTGGCTCATGTTGCCTGGACTAGGGCCCAATCACTAGGCCAAAGTGTTTCGCTGAAGTTTTCATTGGAAACTAGGCTCGAGTCCGAGTCTTTTGAAGCCTTTGATCAACTTTCTAGCGTTTCTGGTTCAAAAGTTATGATCTAAAATAAACAAATTAATTAATTAGCTAATTAGTCAAATATTTTTACTAACTTACATCACAACTTTTGAACCCGAAACCCCAACAGATCATCCAAAGTATCAAAAGACTCGGATTGTAGCCTAGTTTCCAGTAAAAACTTCAGGAAAATACTACCACCTAACGGTTGGCGCCCAGGGCCAGGCGAAGTGGGCCAAGGTGGCATAAAAGTCCTCCACTTATGACGTCACTCACAAAAAAACCACATCCCCCAAGCAAGAATTTTTTTTAGAGTGCAGACTAGAAGACTTGCCGCGTTTTTTGAGACTTTTACTGGGTCTGTAGAGCATACCGGACCGGAGAAATTCCCACGCAAAGCCGCGTGCGTTTAGGCGTTTTTTTATCTGAAAATCCCCGAATCCTAGCAGACGCCAAAGAGTTAATGCCACTCACAGGCCTACCTGTCCTGCCTACATAATTCACAGCATAGGGTCAACAGTCTTTGGTTAAAAACTCGGTACATTTGGTGTTCTTGGTAATATGAAAGCATGGATGTTTTGTTGTTAGCATATTTCCAATTGTTTACCTTATTTGATTCAATCTTTGGGTTGGGTCAGTATCACATAAATTAAGCAATCCTATTTTGTGAATCAATGGAAGAACAATGGGTTGCTCTGTTACGCCCTTCCTGCAGTCAAAATAGTTGTAATTATGCAATATAAAGTTTTTGGATGGAGTTTGCAATCTCAAACCATTAAAGCACACAGTAGTTTTGTCCAGATACTTCAGTGCTGGTTGGGTATTCGAACCCATGATACAAATAGCAAAAGTCCAAAATTAGGGAGAAAACTTTGCAAGTTTTCCAATCCGCCTATTTCTGATGAACACAAATTGTATCAGTGCTTCCCTTTCTAAAAGAATCAGTAAAGAACAGTACTTACCAGAACCATCTACTAGCATACTCAGTTCCTGATCCTCTTGTTTCAGCTTTTGTTGCAGCATGTTTGTGACTATACTTCCAGGTGCTTTTTCAACTTCTTTGTCAACTTTTCCTCCAAGAATTGATGCATAGTAAATAATATTAAGACATTTTGATGCAGCAATAAGGTTCTTGTCTTCATGTGCAGACAGATTACCTGCATCTTCAGAATAATCAGAGACAACCTGAAAAATACCCCAACACAAAAAAAGTTTAAGAATTTACATGCTTCACAAACTTGTATAATATGAACTTTGCAGCAGAGTGCATAATAAATATGAGAGATATTGAAGTCATTTGCACATTTATAGCCAGCCATGGCATTTTTATCACAATTACATGGACATTTTGGCCAAAATATGAATTAACAGAGGTATGTTTTGCTGGATCTGTACCTCATCAGCTATTTCATGTCAAAAGTGAAAATCAGAAAACTTAGCAATGTTTCCCGCATGGTAATAAGGTATAATTTTAATACTGCACGGTCAGATCAACAGCTCTGCACAGATTAAAATATCTTAGAACTGCTTAATGCACTTAAACTACCTGTTGATTTTCCAAACAACAAGCTGCATATTGGATGAATTGACAAACAGCTTATCCAGAATTTTGAAAAGGAAGAAAATCTTTTAACTTTTATCCATATGTCGAATTTGCAAATTTAGTTTTGTTGCAAACTTACTCTAAGCATTTGGAGCCACAATGCTGTCAACAACAGATGTAGTAACAAATATGACAATTACCTTAACCGTGATGAGTTGTTGCAAAGATTCAACCATCCTTTGTAGATCATGAGCATTGTATTCTGACCAGAATTCAACTAATACAGATTGCGCAAAAACAGGCAAATGCCCCAAAACATGACAAAAGTTTGGAAATGCAGTTTCAAGTGTTTCAGGGTTCTGAAGAGCACAGTACTCCATAATAATAACAAACATGTTGAGATAATTTGGAGTGTTTCTGATTGTTTCAGCTATCTTGCTGCCTTGTGTATCAATTTTGTCCACCAGGTATGAAATTGCATTCACCAACAATGTTTCTAAAGAAGAATGCTTTGAGCATTTTTGAAAAAAACATCTGATAAAATTTACATCAACAGTTGGTCGCAATTTTGAATCTCCTGCAGATGATTCAAAGGGGGCTGAAGCTACATATGATGAGTGAGGAACTTCTCCCTGATTGTGCATATCTTTCACTGACATAGAAGTAGCAAGCACAGCATTCACATTGACAGAATCCGCCTCATCAACATCTTTGTCTTCATCTTTTATTAGCGCTTTCACCTTTTCTTTGTGAAGGCCAAACCTGTGTGACAAGAACAGATACTTTATCAGCAATTGGCAAAATCAATGGCAAGTTTGACACAGCAAAGTAGGGCTCTAAACTAGCACACTATTCCTTGCATCTATTTGCTAAAACATTCTAAATGAGCCTGCTGGATGAGTGGAACAGTAGATGGTGTAAAATTGGGTTGTGATTCATAACAAAAGTTAAAAAAGCAATACTGTTATTTAAGATTCAATCAGTTTTGTGCTTGATAGTAACTAAAGACCTGGCACAAATGAATGCTTTATGAAATCCGCTGCCAATAACTTATCACCAGGGTTCCTTAAACCCAAAATAACCTACTTTTTTAGATAGATGTGGGTGTCAGCCAAGTGAATACAAAAAAACACAACTGATGTGCTTTTTCAGATGGGTGTCTGTTTGAGGCTGTGGTGATGCCAAGCAAATCACTGACCAAAAACGTCATTCAGAATCTGAACTTTCATCACAGTATATTGCTTGTTATAGAGCAGGGGTGGATAACCTATTTACTATCACAGGCTGCATAAATGGTGGATTATTGCTGGCAGGCCGCAAAAACAATCGATTTAATGAAAAAATTGAACCTTTACCTAACTATGAGGGATAAGGGATTCTGTTGCCATGCTATCTAAGTATCTGCTTGCCGTGGAGCTTCGTTTTGACCTGATTTTGTACCCTAAATTGGTATATAATCAAAATTCAGATGTGGGTCATATCAAATGATCACACGGGTCACATTTGGCTTGCAGGCGGCAGGTTCCCCACCATTGTTATAGAGTGATAGTACTTGCCTTGGTTGCCACATTCACACGAGGTTTATTTAAAATACACATCATGAATGCAAACTTACCAATGATTGATACTTTTAAAAATGTATGAAATGCTGTATGTTATTACCAGAGTTACCACACATTTCCAAAAAAACATTTTCCACCCTTTTTAAATACTAAATTTAAATTTTTTAATACTCTACCATCATCTGCATTTTTCGAAATTTTGTTCATGGAACACAGTGCAAAATACATCTGCAGAATTGTCATCAGTTGAAAAGAATAAAAATTGAATAAACAAATGCCTGACTTTAGAATTTCCATACTTTATATATATTTTCACCAGATTCAATAGTTTTACAAGGTATTGAAAACCAATTTCATAATTCAATACTTTTTCAGCACCTTCATACCGTGTGGGAACCCTGCATTACAGCAGTTTAGTTGGTTTGACATTGAAAGAGTACTACTGCGTTATTTTTCATGAGTTCAAGGTGAGCTACTTTCTTAACTGGTTTGTCTTGTGAGCAAGCTGATATTTGAGCTTAGAGGATACACAGCAAATTACCACTGCAGCATTCACTACAAAAGAAGTAGCATGGCACACAGTGTAGGGTAAACAAAGATGAACGACTGCCTAGGATTTTCTAACTGGGCATAAAAATGCAAGTACAATAAAACTTTCCTTCACAAATCATGCCATCAGTATCTACAAATATGCCCATGCATCTTATACAGCAAGACCTTATTAGTTACTTTTCGCCGTGGACATCTTGTATTCCTAGCATATTTTTTTTCTATACTGCGACTCTGTATTTGGGCATTGGGTAACATAAGATCTATTTGGTTGAACGGAAATAACCACTGATTAATCAAGACCTTAAACAAAAGATTTTGTTTGGTTTTGATGATCCTGGTTGCTGGACATTCATTCATACCACATCAATGCATAGCAAATATATATTCATTAATAGTGGAAAGTTCATCATATTCCAGTAAAATTTGAAGTTATTTTCCTTTTCTAACTTTGATTTACTTACCTCAAATGATGATTTCTTGTCTATTCAAAAAAGATTTTTTGAAGCTTTCAGTTTTAATGAAAGACTACTTTTTTGTTATACATGAAATATCAGGACTTATGAGTTAAAAATTTTCAAATTGCAACAATTTCAACATTTTGCTATGATTTTTAATTAATCTGATTGATGATGATGCTTTTGTTTCAGCTGCGATGGTTGACACGTGCTCCATGGTTCATCTTGTCTGCTTGTTTATGAAAACATGTGCTAGTGTTGCTGCAAGATAACTGTCTTGACTTGGTTCGTTGTGCTTTCTTGTGCAAGTTTTCTGGATGTGTGAGGAATATAACAGCATTTTGTCAACACCTACTGATGCCAATAGCAATATATCAGTAAAACCCAAAAAACAGCCGATATATCGGTCTATCTCTGATAGTAAGCACGACAGCAACATTATATCTTCTTACCAACTAAAGCCTACTTTGTACAACACTGAACTATGTGACCCTTGATTTGACAATTGGAAAAATTTGCTCAAAATGATTTCATCTGTGTCAACTACACTTAACAAACCTGCTAAGAGCAACACCGCAGCAGAGATCACTAAATTTTCAAAAGTTAGGAAGTACCAACTGCTAAAATACTTGAAAGCAAAGCAGTGAGTGGCCAACAACACAAACACCATAAGCACATTGCTTTGAAACTGTTGATCTTTAATAGACTGCCCATGGTTAATATGTGGAACAGGACTTTTTGGTCTGGCCATTTCAATCTCAGCCGTTTTTGGCACGGGACTTTTCAGTCTTGTTCATTTTGGTCTCGAAATATTTCAGTCAGACTATGAAATCTTACATGTTCATTTTTTAACACAAACGTGCTTCAATCTACAAAAGGTTTTATTTAAAAAAAAGACAAACATGATCCAAGATCCAACCCTTTAACGACCACCAGAGCCACTATAGTGGCTCATGCATTTTTGGTTATAACTCGGCACCTGCTGCAGCTAGAGAGGTGTTCAAACCCTCTGCGGATTCAGCAAGTCTAGTAGTTTCGAGTCAAAAAAAATTTTTCAGTTTAGGGTTAGGGATTCTCTTAGGGGACGTCACAAGTGGGGGTGTTTTCGTGTTTTTATGGCCTACTTTGCCCAGCCCTAGACGCCAATCGAATGGGCCCACATTTTCGATCAAATATTTTTATGAAACTAGGATATCTCACGAGTCTTTAGAGTCCTCGATTGCCTTTCTAGCATATCTGGATCAAAACTTATGCCACAAAAACCAAAAACTGCTCAAAATTTCGACCCGTAAAAAGTTAAAAAAAGGCAAAATAACACCCCTTTTGGATATGGCCATAACTCGCCATTAGAAAAGGCTAGAGAGTTGTTCAAACCCTCTAAAGATTCGTAAAGACTAGTAGTTTAGACTGGAAAAAAAAATTTTCAGC
>Ga0210059_1001380_pt1 | contig 36339 bp, 30 predicted proteins | sample Ectturendosymbi2_FD_188042 | JGI IMG/M metagenome (GOLD analysis project Ga0210059, IMG submission 188042) | Ecteinascidia turbinata endosymbiont from Florida, USA - Sample 2 (SPAdes) (version 2) | ecosystem: Host-associated > Tunicates > Ascidians > Unclassified | place: Key West, Florida... | reverse complement strand
TGCTCCCCCTGCCCCCCCTTGTCCGGGCCCTGCCTCTGACTTAAGCCAACAACCGGTTCTCGGGATTAAAGAAATTCTGAGAACAGGTTCTTGCGAACCGGTGCGGACCGGTCGAATCCCATCACTGACTCTACTACTTCAGTATTTAGTCGAAGCTGATCGCAGAGGTGTGAGATGTACCGATCGTCATTGATCATTCAAACGTGCATACTTAAAAGCTCTAGGTTTTCTGTATGTTTTCGAGGAATCAGCCGACTGTGCTCTGCTTTCATTTTTTTGGGATGATTCAAATTTGCACATATCTAAATTCAAGTAAGTGCTCTCCACAATGGGGGTAAGGAAGGAATCGATTTCACGTAAAATTGCGCATCTTCCCCAGTCCTGAAATTTGCAAGCAAAGCTTACGGGTGAAAAGTTTAAAGGCTAAAGTAAGAGCAGAGAAAGCAAACAGACGGCTGACTTCTACCCAAGGATTAAGCCCGTCCAGAAGTTGGTTATCACAAAGTCTAAACTTGTACCTAACCGCTTGTAATCACAAACTGTTAGCAAAAACGTAAAAACAAAGAGTGACACGTTTCCCAACCGCTGCTGGGGCATCGGCTTACTGTGTATCCCACCTGTTGCTGATGGAAGCTTCATTTCAAGACTATCGCAAAAATTCTTTTTTGATAACACTGGCGTGCCAGAAATAAAATTCATCCCTAGCTGCAGTCTTAGCCTTATAGCCCGTAGCCTAACATGAAATTAGTAGATTTTTTATTTTTTACAGTTCTAAAACTCAGTGTGTGAATATGGCGGTGACAGACATTGTATATGCCTTGAAGCTCAAACATTGGCTATGAAGCAATTCAATTTCAAACTCTTCTTTGTTACGCCATAGTTAGTTATTGTTTAACAACAACAGCATTCATCTCGATATTCGATTATGATGATTAAACAAGTATTGTGACGGTTCAATGACAAATATGTAGAGCAGGAGTGGGCAATTAATTTGGCTCGGGGGACATTTTGATAATAAGGCCTCGTTTACCGGAGGGCCTTACCTTATAGTTTAATCGTAAAATAAATGAATAAACCAAAACAATAATGGTACGCAGAAAAGGTTTTGTTATAATTACTCTTGTGTGAATACACTTTATCCAGCGCAAGCAATTCAGTGAGACAATTCTCGGTTCAAGTCGGCTTCAACACTAACATTTACTGCATAAGTTGGAGAAATTTCAGATTTGAAGATTTTCCCGAATGCTTCCGCGGGCCACTGAAAACGCTGTGGCGGGCCACACGTGGCCAGCGGGCCGCTAATTGCCCACCCCTGCGCTAGGTCATATTTCACGATATTAACAAGTCTATGTTGGATTTTATAGGGTTAATCATAGCAAATTAATCTTCAAAACAACGGAAAATCACCATGCAGGAGAGACGTTTCTGTTGGCCCCACAGTTGCCTCCCACTTTTTAAATTCTAGAACCGCCACTGCATTTTAGTATTTCGATGGATTTGGATTTCATAATTTCTGCCGAACCGAATTTGGATTTAATACTTTGTTTGAAACTTTTTCGCAATTTTCAGACTTGTTTCGGGAATGATATCACTTTATTTAATCTCTGAAGTTTGATTCGGTGGACTTTCTCACATCCGTCGGAATTGTAGCCTACATTATGTTTGTTTATATCTTGAGCCTTGACTATGTCCAGTGATACAAGCCTGTTCTCCTTTGTATCATGCCATCAAAGTTATAGAATTGCTCTGAGTTTCACTGACCCAGTCCCTTTTCTTGACTCATAATTGTTATGACAAAGTGATACCTACTACCGAGTAGTAACGTTTAGCACAGTTCATCATTGTTTGTATGCGTCGTCCAGCCTAGTGCTAATGCGTCGCTTGTGCTGCATAATGTACCTCTCAATCTTTATGGTTTGATATCGTGCAGTCTATAACTGAGCGTCTTGTATTTGCTGCCAATAATGATTTCTTTGAAGTCTTTGAAGTGTCAACTATTATAGTATGGTGAACCAAAGGCAGAGCATATGTCAACTTGGATTAGTTTCCAAACTATTTCTTTGTGTTTGAATCTTTACATTTGATTGCATATGGCCTAATAACAGTAAAAGACTTTTGGATTTAATCAGGATTTGGATTTTAAAACTGTCACCCCTTGGATTTTGAGTGAATTTTTAAACGAAGCAGTTGGATTGGATTTGGATTTTAAACATATAAATCCGTTCATCCATCTCCATGGCCAAGGAAGGGCTCTCCATTCTTGGATGGTGGAACCAGTTCCTGATTTACTATGGCGATTCGAAAGGTCTTATGTGATGAAGTTGAGCTCTTGGATGCCAATCACAGCTTTGCTCGCATGCGACACCCGATGGCAGAGAATCCACGGTATCAAGGACTGGTTTAGCACGATCCCCAAATCGGGGAAAGGACAACAGACCCGCAAATGACTACAAGCAGCCGCCTTACACGTCTACCGCCGACAACACTATTGCAGATGAAATTCGCACGACCAACCAGACGGAGCTACCAACCAGACGGAGCTACCAACCACGACCAACCAGACGGAGCTACCAACCACGACCAACCAGACGGAGCTGCGCAGCAATGACTTGCGCGAATTAACAAACGGAGAGAAGAGTTCTTCAAACTTTTCAGAAGGTTTGCTGAAGTTGAACCGCGAACGGAAACCCCCTGAACAACTTGGGGATTGGGATTAGACATTTCATCTTATTGGTTACGTGCGAATGTTGTTTATTTCGTCATCTATGTTAGCCGCAGCTTTATTCTAAACGTAGTGGGGAGAAATGTGATGATTGGCTGCGTGAGCCCTCAGGCTCTGGGCTTTGATTGGCTGCGCGTCGTTTATTTGCACACCTTACTGACCAACCGTTGATGCTGCGTTCAGTGCAATTCATACTACCTGTCGCGTGTTTTGTGTATCTTGTCTTAAACGCACTTGGTTTCTTTAGAACAGAGTCTCCAAACTTTGTTGTCCGAGGGCCACATACTGTAAGCTACATATACAACAGTTCGAGGGCCGGGGACATCTTACGTAATGTGATTGTTTCGGTATGTGCCACATTCTGCCAAATCAACAAATTTTTCGTAGGTACGGAATTATTTTTCATCATTGACAATGACAAAGCCTTCGCGGGGAGGATGGAATGGCTTCGTGGGCCGCATTTGGGTCGCGGACCTTAGTTTGAAGACTCTGGTTTAGAAGAATCTAACTAGTGTTGCTAAGGGAATAATGCCTTTGTCAATGTGTACTTGCTGCCTAAGACATCACAGCAGTCATCACTCTACTTTTAAACATCGGGCACTTGTGATGTTGTTGATTGAAAACAAACTTTTGGAGCCCCAGTGGTCAGGTAGATGTCTTGAAAAAAATTCACGCTTTGAGTAACGCAAAGGTTTTGACTGTTGCACCGTGCATTGTGTTTCCACAAATTTGCAAGGACAACGATGGTTATGATATTACAAACATAGGTTCTGGATTTTTCAGACGACGATGAGCGTGAATTGTTTCGAGATTGGTCAAGCAGTCAGGCCTAATGAAAACCTTCTATTTTTGACAAGGCATCACGACAAATACCGATCGCCTCAAAATATTAAGTCTTGGTCTACATTGAAAAGTTGCATTTCTACATTCCTGGTGTGCGCACTTGGATCAAAGGATAAATACCGACGAACGTTGCATGGGTCTTACTTTGCATTGTAGTTGAGATTGCGACGTCATGAATGCCTGCGCATGCGATATTACTGCGTGCAATCGCGCGGCAACAAACAGGAAGCTCATTCAGAGCTCGAGTTAAAGGAGCAAAACGACCAAGTGGCAATAGAGAGTAATCTTGGCAAGTGATCTCTTTTGCTAGTTGAACTTGGTGGACATGTTGAATGTGGTTTCTGGTGGTTACCGAACCTCGTGGCAACGCAGTGTGAACGCAACATGATGTGGTTGACAAGCGTGTTAATGGTTATCAACGTTTAGTTACAGAGTATCGACCAATCAGTAAAGAATCCACACATGTTCGCAAGTCATGACGAAGCATCAATTTGCAAGTTGTCGGTAGTTCTAACTCTGGTAGGAGTGCAGCGAAGTTCGTGAATGGTGAACTCAAAAATGAGGCGCAATCTGCTGAAAAGCTGTATAAGGAGACTCGGTCAAAGTTTTTGAAAAACACCAAGCTGCGTTGGGCGCTCGCAAACGTGCTTAGTAATTAGAGGAAACATTGGAAGTGAGATTTCTTAGAAGCAAATTAATGTCGCGTAAAAACCTGGGAAAAGTGAAGAGATGAAAGATCTCACCAGCTATGCACTCGCCAATTGATCACGTGGAAAAGCCATGCATTTCTTTCTTGCTTGACTGTTCTTCACTGAGAGATTGAGGCGCGAAGCGAGACATAATGTCAAACACGTTTATTATTCAAAGAAGGCTATGACGGGAATAACATACAATTAGAAAATAATGTCGTCACAAAAGTATTTACAAAACATGTGCATGAATAACTGCTGTAAACTTCGTGGATGCACGAAATATTTGTATTCATGAACACATGAACTTTATGAATACATGAAGTATTGCTTATGCACTCTGCCAACGCTCTCAATCATACGGTGTGTTGTTTCAACGTTAAATGAACCCGTTGCCTTGCTCAATGAAGCGTCAGCTAGTTTTGAAAATCATGCGAATGCATTTATCTGAGAACGACATATTTTATAGTTTTCATCATTGCAGCTGTTTGTGTTGGTATTTATTCAATTTATGTTCCATCTGTAGTAAGTTTTCAAGTTCCAGTGAACGCAATTATTTCAGATAGAAATCATTTCAAGGGTATAATTGTCGCAGTTGGTGTTGTGATATATTTACTTCAGTCATCGTTTTTTTGCTTTCACTGACTTTTGATGTTTCACTTTCTTTAGCATGGCTTATAGATTCAAGGACTGATGAAGCGTATTGCTGCGTGAAATTGATTTCCTATTAAAACTTTGCGATGCATTCATTGCTTGTCTCACATGTGGAGAGTAGTTGCTGGAATATAAAAAAGTTTCAAACAAGATAGAATTTGCAGCGAAATTCATTTTCAATGATGCACAAGAATACATAAGAAATGGCGAATATTTGTAGGTGGCTCATTGGCAGCTCGTATCACATGACGAACTGAAGATATTCATTCAATAAATATTATGAAGAGATCACTGTTACACTGTGCAGAAACATTTTGCACGTCATCATCAAGTTGAATAACACGCTTTAACTTTTAAAAGTAGAGAAGGAAACAAACTCATTAACAAACAGTAGTTGGGTATAATAATGTCCATTCTTGTTTTTTAACTACATTTCTCTGACAAAAATTAGTATCATGTGGAAGTTATGTGCAAGGTTTTATTCTCGGCTGCAATTGTTCCAGCGGTCATAGAAGTCTCCATGGATTCTTCTTTGTTGAATTTGTTTCAGTTCGGATTGTCATCTGGGCATTGCGCAGTCTGGATTGATGTTGGGTGTAAAGGTCACTAACAACACAGTGGCCCGCTGGCCATATTATCCTGCTGGCCATACTGGCCTGCTGGCCATCTGTAACCCGTGAAACCAATAGCGATGGTCAATGAAGGTTTCTTCTTAAAATGGCCACTTGCAGCAGTAGCGGGCGGAAAAACAAAAAGTAATGGCCTCCAACACCGAAAACTAACTCGTGATGAAAGACAGAGTTGGCTAGTAGCCACACTACGGTGGCCAGTGGGCCCCTTCAGCTACAGTAAGTTTTGCCTTCCTGGCTCAAACTTCTAGCTACGCCACTGCTGACAGATAATATAGGTGTGCGCGTAGAGGTTATGCTACGCAATGCGTTACGAATGCCCGATAAAGTGAAATGCATTCTGCGATACTGCAAGTGAAGTACATTCTCTTATCTGTGAACAGTTTCTTGCAACTCTGTAAGTCCCGCGCGCGCCAAACGTTTGGCGAAAGGATTTTCCCCAACGCTTTAAACCATAACCTGCCAGCCGATTGAGATACAGAGCTGTGGAAATCCTCAAACGATCCGGTAAGACTAATATCTTCGACTAAAAGAAAAATTTGCAGGTTTTTGATTTGAGGTTGTTTGGGGGTGACATATTAAGTGGAAGGATAGGTTTAGTCTTGTTTAGCCAAGGTTACCTGACCCTGGACTCCAAGCCAAGGGGCAATTTTTTGTTATTTTTTAGTGAAACTGGGCAAAAACCCGCACCTTTAGAGCCTTGATTGGCGCTCTGGCGTTTGTGGTTGGCAAATTGTGCGAAAAATCGTTAATTAATTTAATTAAACTCGCTAGGGGTATAATTTTTTTTGTTTTTGTTTTAAGGTCATAGCTCATAACTTCCTAATCACACAAGCTAGAAGGCCAATCAAGAACTCATAAACGATTCGGATTTTTGTCTGGTTTTATTTAAAAGAAGAAACAAAAAATCGCCCCTTGGGGGTTGGAGGGCAGGGTCAGGTAACCTTGGCCAAAAAAGCCTAAACCTATACCCCACTTAATATGTCACCCCCAAACAACCTCAAATAAAAAAACCTGCGCATTTTTCTTTTAATCGAAGGTTCTAATCTAACCGAACTCAACTGTACTGGCTACTAACTCTGCACATATTACGCCTGTGAAATTACGCCTGTGTAACGAAATTACGCCTGTGTAACGATGGATCAGAGTGATATTTTGAGGCTTTCCACAGCTCTCAACTCAATCGGCTGACGAGTTATGGTTGAAAGCGTTGGGGAAAATCCTTGCGCCAAAATTTCTCCGCGCACGGGACTCAAAGGTTGATGTCATTTTCATTGTGATCAATAGTTGTTTTTTTGCTTTTGTGAAATTGGGATCTGACACATTTCAAGACATGTTTCGACGGAATCAGGGCCGGATTAAATGAACGCCAGGCCCCGGGCAAAGTCGTGACCGTGAGGCTCCCTAAAAGCTTAGCGCAATTGTGTAGCGCAGGGGTTCCCAACCTGGGGTACATGTACCTCAGGTTGGGAACATTTGCCTATCTGAAGGGGTAGGTTTATTGTACAGCCGCAAGAAATTAACTGTGAGAAATACAAATGGAGTCTACCTTTATATTTCAAAAAATCTACAAGTTTAATAAAAATTCAGTTGATTTTTGTTATTTCACTCACCCTTTTTGTCATAAGCAATTTTAGCGGTACATTGTCAGAGAAAGGTTGGGAATCCCTGGGGTAGCGTTTAACATGCCCTCGTTTCAACTTTGCAGAAGCACCGGTCAAAATGTCAAAAGTTGTACGATTTGGTAGTCTACACTTCAGAGGCAATTGGGGTGACCCGGGGGCTTAACGAGGGGTGCAAAGAGGGCACAATTCCCCCCCGGGCGCCGAATCACTGAGGGGGTCGAAAAGTCTCAACAATGTCGCAAGTACTTTCTTCAATACAGTGAATTTTCTTCCGAAAGACTTCAGGTTCGAACATGGGGCGTCAAACTTGCTTCTTGCCCCGGGCGCCATCTAACCTATACGCCCCTGGGGTGACCATGTACGGCGGTTCGTATGTGGTTAATTTGTTCAAACAGAAAGTTTTACCACAAAAAAGCAATGTTCTTGCTACCGTGACACTACCTAATCTTTTTGTCACAGACTCTCTGACCATCTTCACTGCACAAATCGTCCATTCACATATGTATTGAGGAAAGATATGTCTAGCTCTCGCAGATCAAAAAGTAAGCCGTTTAGAAAAAATGTTCTTTACGAAGTATCACGCAAAAGCAACTTGAATCGTACTCTTTCACTGAAGGTTTGCGACGAGAGCTTTACAATAGTTCCACCTATTAACTGCTCCGTGCAGAGTTGTAAACGGGCCTTACTTTGAAGCTCGAACTCGGCCCGTGCCCGCTATTATTTTTAAAGTCCGATTTAAGTCGGAAAACCAAATTTTCCAAGTGAGTCAAGTTATGCACAACTGCGGGATATCAAAAAATGTAGCGTACGGTACAGCTGCAGATACACCGTTTTACCACACCCAAAATAGCAACCACCTTGACCAAAACATTGCAAGCACAAACTTGTAATGTTTCTCAAGAAAAAATGAAACTATCCACGATGGAGCTAGACAGATGCATAAAAGAAACTATCTAGGACAGGGGTTCCCAAACTGGTGGTACATTTGCCTATCTGAAGGGGCTAGCAATAGAAGGAAAAATATGTTTATACATTATTCACTTCAAATTATTTATATATATATGAATTTGTCCGAACCATTTCGTGTTACTAATGGGGTTAGACCAGGGGGAGTATTGCGTCCATATTTTTTTGCTGTATATTAAGATGATTTATCTCTTGAACTAAGCAACATTAAAGCTGGGTGTTATATTGGTGAAATGTAATCAACAAACTTGACTTTTGTTGATTACATTTTGGGTGTTTTGTCCAAGTGTACGTGGGTTGCAACGAATACTAGATGTGTGTCAGGCTGATGCAGGATTGCATGAAATTATTTTCAACTGCAGGAAAACTGTTTGTATGATGATTAAGGCTAAGAGTGCAAAAGCACACCCATCCCGTTGCCGACACTGGGTGTACTAAAAGTAAAATCTGGTTCCTGCTACAAATATTTGGGGATGGTGTTAGATATTGAGCTGTCAGATGACAAAGACATTCAGAGACAAATGCGATATCAATATGAAGCGGTAAACAAGCTGCGAGCTTCTTTTTCCCAATGTTCGAACGCAGTGAAAAATGCACTCATTCGTTCCTTCTGTAGGTCCATGTATGCATCATAATTATTGGTGTGATTTCAGGAAGGCATACACCCCCTGATTGCGTGCGGCCTATAACTTTGGTTGCAGGGCTCTGTACAACCTGCCGTGGCGAGTGTTAGTAGTTAATAAGTTCAATGTCACATTCCTACCTTTGAGGCCCTATTAAAACAACTGTGTACCTGTTTCTTGAACGATGCAAAAAGCCCACAATGTATGGTTGTGCGCTTTGATGCAGTCAGGTTGTTTACAGCAGTATTAGTCCTTATTATTTGAACACTACCACCGCATTTTACATTGTGACTGAGTGCCCGGACGTTACAGTGTTAGATTGAGGATGTGTGCAGGCCACAAACCATTCGTACTTCATCAGGACTTAGTCAAGGTTGGATTCTATTTCTTAACATGCGATTTTTGCGTCCAACTCTGGATGTAGTGTTGTACCAAGTGTTACGACTCAGCCACAACTGCACAATCTTGACAGAACATGACGAAGCTCTTCAACGTTACTTCGTCTGCGGGAAATTTATTCATTTAAATTGGTCTCAGGCACTTTACTGGCTCTGCGGAGTGATTTACTTAAACTGCTGCAGTTCAATTGTGATCGCAGTATGTGCTGCAACATCAACTGCTGCAAGACATGGCTCGGAAACCATTTGAACTCATTCAGTGGAGTTCCAGCGAATGTCACGTGACTTCTCGCGAACGTGGCGTTGACATCACTCCCCGTACATTTGTGCACTTTATTAAAATTTGCGAATAAACGAAGGTGAAAAGTGGTCGTGACGCAACAGAGAACCACTGTTGTCGCACAATGATTATTTATTACTGACGCATAGAGGTTAATGCAGGAGCGAGAACACCAACAAATACTGCAGAAAATAAGAAAAACATTACGTCACAATGAAAACTTGTACACAACAATTTAAGCAAGGAAGCGAGTTTCATGATGTCACAATGACAGGTTTGTGACGCACAAGTGAGCTGGCATTTTTACCTGTTTCAAGATGAGACTTTGATCAAATAAACCTCGGCTACGGGGGGGGGGGGTTTCTCTCTTTCATAGTGATATCCTGTGAACGACCCTGAACCAGGGTTCGAACAGTGAACCTGCTTTGAACACAAACTTTAAACACAAGTCGACGGAGAAGTCAGAAAAAAGTTTTTATCGAAATGTTTTTCGCGGTTCAACGTTATCACCAGCAGCTGATGCTTTACTTTCGAGACGAATTTCGCGACACAAATTGCCATTGTTTAGTACAGCAATAGTTGATTGTGACGTCAACAGCAGAGAAGTTTGGCGATATGCATGATTGCACCGGTTGCAAGGACATGATGATGCAGCAAACAAGCACGTCACCTTGCAGCTTGGAACGAACCGGTGACCGGCATGTCGCTTGCCAATGTGACAGAACGCGGGAAATGTTAGAACAGGACATGACGTGTCGATGACGTCATCAAAACAACTTGTCTCACATCCTGAGTTAAAGCAAGCACACTTTGCATATCAAGCTCTCTGTCAATGCATGTCAACTCCGTGATGGGAAAGAGCAATTCCATGCAAGCCTTGTACAAGTTGTTTATCTTTACCTCAGGAATGAGCGACATTTACTTGCGATGTGTTGATCCGTTCAAACAAATGTCTCAGCTCCACCGCAATCGTAGCGGGCGTTGATTGGTCGGTCCCGACACAGATGGCTTGTGACGTGTACAAATACAAGGCGGTAACAATGGCAGTGGCTACAGCACCAGGGGTGGTTACAGGTACAAAAATATCCGTTTACTACATGGCAATCTGGAACAAGAGGTACGTCATCGTTTCGTTTCCCGAAGAGAAATACTGCATTTTTACGACAAGGTTGAGCGGTTTCGCTACAGCGACCAACAATGATTCAGCTGAAGACGCAAAGCGATGCCTGATTCAACTTCAACGATTTCCATTCCACATTAACAAATGTTTTTCTTTTCAACAATCGAACGAACGAAGCAGGAATCACAATCGAGATAAATATTCAAACCGCAAACTTCTTTCGCCAGTCACTCTAGTAGCGCATTGTGACGTATAAAACGTGTCATAAAAACACACAAAAGTGCAGTTTTTCATCAAACACACATGTACAACAATGAAATCAAACAAATCCACTATCCGCTTCTTTGTGACGTCACACAGGAGTAAATAAATTTCCGCTTGGTGGCGCTGACTTAGTTGTTGATGACTGCAACCTGTGGGGGGCAAAAGAGATTTAGGGGGAGGTCAGGCCCAATGTCGGGTTTTCGAAGATACGTGACGTAAACAAAGATTTGCAAACTAACATTACCTGAGTTGAAATAAAACGAAACAATACATTGAGAGCTGGCGCGAACAATGCAGTTTGACTGACGGCGATCAAAGGTTTCCAATAGCAACGTCAATTTAGACTAAATCTCAGTTTCTTTCTAAATCTCAGTTTATGGTTGAGATAATGTGTTGGAGGTTAAAAGCTCTATCCTGTCATCTATGTCTATGATGTCATAATCGAAATCACCTGAGCTGGATTGTTCGCCTGAGGTCAAAGTTCGAATCTTGTTGCTGACGTAACTCCTCCTCCAGTCGCGTGCGTTCCATCTCGCTGCTGGCGAGTTGATTTTCAAGACCAGACACTTGTTGCTTCAGCGACTTGGCGCGAATACTCAGCTGAGGACACAGAACACACGTGTTGCTCATGCTGAGGACACAGAAGACACCTGTTGCTCATAGTGAGGACACAGAACACGTGTGTTGTTCATGCTGAGGACACAGAACACGCGTGTTGCTCATGACGACCTAACAACGTTGTGGGTCAGATAAACTTGGCGAGGAGTTAAGTTCATCATCAAAGGCGCGAACATTTTGAGAAATAGTTGAAGTGGGGAACCCCCGGGTTGCAGGGGTAAACATGTGGAGCAAGTTGTTCAGCTGCGAAGAAACCAAAGGAGGGGTAACAACAAGTTGTGTTGGGGCTTGGCAGAGGGTAGCACTGGGTTGCTGACTTCCCCGAACGCTACAGAGAGGTGAGCCTTGTCGTTACATGAACACTGGCCTTGCCTCCAGACAAGGCCGCCAAGCCGAAGCAGGGCTTATGGAAGGTTCCCACCTCTGAGTTCGATTGCAGATGCAGTGTCGCAAAACTTTTTCACAGAAGGTTTCGCTGGAACAACCGACCTGCCGCAGCAGTGCGCGTGGTTCTCACGCCAGCGCTGCAAGACTCTAACAACTGAATGGAACGAGGTCAGAGCACGCTGCGCATGCGCACAAACGCAAACGGATTATGACGAAATAGTCAGAACTTTGATTTGCACGAAGCGCTGTTTGATGAAACAACCGCTTGAACAAGAAGCTCAGCTTGTCAAGAAAATCAAACAAAAAACCGTGAAATGCACGAAAATATACCAAAGGCAATACTTGCAAAGCAACTCATCAAGCTACTGACCATTTCCTTTTCACTGTTGGCTTTGTTTGTTTCAGACTCAGCTTGTTTCAGAACTTCACGAAGTTTCGTCTCGGTTCGCCGGTGATGCGTGTCAATCGCATTCAACTCGCTGTAGCGAAAAAACATTTCACTAATTTTCGAGGACAACACAAAAACTTCAGCGGTTCGCTGTGGTCATGACAACCGCACAAAAAATGAAACTCTTTAGTTAGACAATGCAAGTTTAACGAGATATACGCACTTGGCTTCCTGTTGAAGCTTCTCTTCCAAAATCGCTATTTTTTCTTTCAATGAAACAACCAAGTCCGACTCCCCATCAGCGTCTGGATCTCGTTTGCTGTCTAGCTCCCTGAACAGGCGATCCATCTGCAAACAGAGTTCCGTTAGTTGGAGCTGCAAAACCAACACGATCAATCCACACAGCGCCGTTTTAAATTACAGTTGTTTGAATAATCTCTGTACAACCAACTATTTTCATGATTCCGGAGTGTTTGCTTCAACAAGTTTCACAACAGAATATTTTTGCAAAAGGTTTCTGTCACGAAACTGAAACAATGCATTGATCGATTTGCGAGCAAACATTACTTCGCAGCAATCTGCGAACCAGGCATGGCTTCCATCTGTTGATGGGGACTGCAAACCGAAAGCAGCTGAATTTCATAAAAATCGGCGACAAAACTTTGACATTCTTGACATAAAAATTTAAGCAAGCCACAATCTGCACAAAATAAATACTACGAAGAAAACAACTCGAGGACATATTCAAAGAGATTTTCTAGCAACAAGGAAGCGAGAGGAAAACAAAAAGCAATTTTCAGGCAAGTTAATCGACAAGTTTAGGACATCATTCATCTTTCCAGTTACAATACTTAAATGCTCTAAATTTGCTGTTTGCTTTCGAGGAATCAGCTGACTAGGCTCTGCTTTCATCTTTTTACGATGATTCAAACTTGCGCATATCTGTATTCAAGTAACTAATCTCCACAAAAGTGACAAACACGCGAATCGATCTGCAAAATGTTTAGTAGGTAATCGATTTCGTGCAACACTACGTATCGGCAATCTAAAAAGCTGCAATTGCTGAGCAATGCTTACAGGTGAAAAGCAAATAAGAGCAGAGAAAGCAAACAAGCTCAGACTAAAATGAACAAATCAAACACAAATTGAGGCAATTAAAAACTGGAAAATACGTCTTTCCCAAGTAATTGACTTCACTGAAAAATCAAAACATACTGACGCCAAAGATCGAGCAGCACAACAGACCAATTAATGTCTGAAACAACATCCTAATGACTCAGAACGTCGGTGCCATGTGTGATGAAGATTGCATTCGTAAATATGGCAACATATATGTACAGGGCACCTTTATAATTAAATACTGAACGTTGTGACGGGGGCAAGCAACATTGCCAGCACACTGGGTGGTGGAAAAGGTCGAAACACGTGGGAGGAGGTGGCTCCAGTTTTTTGCTACTTTGAAAACTACGTGAAGAAACGACTGCAAAATGCTACTCTGAAAAAAACTAACACCGAAAAAGTCCCACAACTGATGGGCACAATCTCCGTAGATGGTGAAGCTACTATTACGCGACATTTCAGCCCTTTGTATCTTTTATCAGCGCTTCACAGTAGTGCATTATTTACTTAGTAGATTCACGAAAGAGTATCAGAAAGCGTACATGAGTGTGTCGCATTTAACGTAAGAACTGCGAGTGATTTGAAGCAAGCTGATTTATGAAACTCCACAAGTCAAGGCAAGACAGTGGATCCAGTGGCGTATCTACGCAAAATGGCGTCCATGGCGAAGTTTAAATGTGTGCTCTTTTTCATGATCTAAATATTAGACATAGGTGCAACATTTGAGAAAGATCAACCATGAAGAAAAAAAATGTGGTCAAAAGAGAAAAGATCGTATTTTTGCAAATAAAATCATAAGTTATCCATGGACCACAACATACTTCTACACTGATTTATTTTTATTATAACAAATATCAAAATAGTCAAATCAATAACGTTATTATAATTTATACGTAGGATTGGATGACCAAGTTGTAAATCTTACAAAAAATCACAAAATATGTTGCAACATTTCTTTTAAAATGAAACACATTTTCTGATAGCATGAGAAGAACGAGGTATTGTAGATATGGCAAGCGAGTGTTCTTGTTCTGGAAAAATGTCTGAGTGTCGTGTTGGGTCGCAATACCACAGTTTTGTCACAATGAGTGGTAGTGCTGGCACAACACCTCCCACTTAATGCATTAGATAAGGGCGCTGTGTTGATGCAGCTTTGCAGTTAATGGTTGTATGAGGCCCAAAATAGAGGTGGAAGAAATTGTAAATAAAAATTTAAATTTTTGCCAAGCAATTTTTGCGCCCCCCGTCAAAGTGGCGCCCATGGCTCGTGCCATGCCTGCCACACCCTGGATACCCTACTGAGTGAATCGGTTTTGGTTCTTTGTGGGTTTGCACAGAGCTAGCCATTCAAACAAATACATCGAGCCATCAACGCTGACAATCTTAACCACAGTGAGGCGTTAACTAGTGGGGAAGCCCCGATTATACTTTTCCTGCAACTGTTACCATTACCAGCAGGAACAGCTGACGAGACAGCCCCACGAACATCTCAGCTCCGGGGAACCACCCCATTGTTATCGCAAGCCCCCCCCCAGTGCAAAACCCAAACACGTGTACAATCGGTCAACCGTTGAAACAGGACAATGTCAACGCGAACGTTCAGCAACCGCTCGAGAAACAGCGCATGAGTTAACACTGGAGGTTGGCGAACACTTCGAAGCATTGGAATCGACGCTAAGTACGTTTTGGTGCTTTCTGATCAATTCTTATAACAAGTCACTAAAGGAGCGTTCATTCCTTAAGATCTGGATTGTGAGTTCGAACATTGGTGCCAGTGTAATGTCCAGCAGAGCTGTGACTGCGGAGTGGAGCTGTGACTGGCAGCGAGTTGCGTTTTCCAAGGAGAGAAGTTCTTGAAAGAAACGCAGCACGAGTTGACTGCAGAAAAGAAATTTTGCAAGAAAATCTGTTTCTCTGGAAAAAGAAAGGTGTAGAAAACATTTGCAGGTAAAATTTGCAGCACTGGATATTCCTCAGACCACCCGGTCGATTATCTTCGGCGCGAAACACAAGACTCAGTTCGGATCTGAAAATACTCCGCAGTCCAAAGGTCACTGCTGCTGTTCGCGCCGGTGTTTTCCAGACAAAACCCTTTCTCCTCACCCGACTACGAACGATCGCAGCAGCATCGGAAGATTTCGGAAGCTCTTGACAAAAGCAAGTCGGCGTTCGGGTGGCGCAAAACGCGGGCACTTGTAATATCTGGAATGCCATGAAGGAGAAAAAACTCCTGGAATGCCACTGAAGGAGAAAAAACTTGAAATGTACGGCTGAGACGTCAACTAATTTTAGAAACTCCACCCAACAACTGGTTTCAAGGTAAGTTCAAAGCTCCAAGAATGTGAGCGATTGTGAACGAACAATGGAAAACAACGGAACAAAGAACCTGTCCTGGCCAGACCACCTTGTTTTCAATGCAAAAGGTCACTAAGGCTTGGTTCACACTACGCTTAACGTTCGTCCGTGCGTGGAAAGCATTTGAAGTTAACTTTTTAATCGAACATGTCAATCAACTATGCATTGCTCAGCTGTTGCACCTCCCACATGTCATTACGAGCGAACTTCAGTGCAGGATTGACATATAGGTTTCCGTCATGACCAATACAAATCTCGACAAGCAATTAGCTATTAACTTTTTTATTCCTGCAATAATATGATGACGCCAACAAACCGACGTCAATGTCGGGAATCGAACCCTTAACCACAAACCGCAGATCAAACCAACTTCAAAACCTGCCCGAGTGATTAATACCGTAAGCCATGAATAGCGAATCATTTCACCAAACCTACAGCAATTTATCAATGTCCAGACAGTGCGTCATAGAGGTCAATGAACTTCAACGAAAACTGAAACACGTGATTCACACTACAGACTAATCAGTCAAGCGGAACTCCGATATGAAAGGCAGGTTGCTTGATGCAAAAACAATGAAATAGATTGATGCTCATTTAACAGCTCTATGTTTGCTGCAAGTTTTCGAAGAATCAGCCGATTGGATTCTGCTTTCACCTTTTGCGATGATTCAAACTTCCGCATTATCTGTTTTTAAGTAACTTGTCCCAAAAGGTGAGAAACAAGAAGTAAATGAATAAAGCATATTTTATAGGAAATCGATTTACGCGCAACACTACACATCCTCACTCCTAAAATCTGATCCAAATAGAAAACTAAAATTTAATTAGTAAAACTTCGCAGTGCAGTGAGCAATGCCTTCAGTAAAAGCTTTCGTTCACAATTTTTAAAAGGAAATCGATTTCATGTAATAATACGTATCCTCAGTCCTTGAAAACAATAAAGTTCGGCTGCGGGGCAGTTAGTTGAGATTGTAGTGGGACACGGAATATTCATTGTGCGGATCACGGCCAAGCACTTTCCCAAAGCATAGTTGAACTTGTGTGCTGAGAGGAAGCATCACAGAGATGTTTTCAAACCGATCTGTTATGTTTGGAAGGAATTGATATTTCGCGTAACACCCCCCCGGCACGAACTGCGCGGGCAGCTTGGAGTTGATGAAAACGGCAGAAAATTGACATAAAGTAGGTTGAAAATCCCAAAAAATTTGCAAACGTTGGAAAATATGAAAATGATGTTTTGCAGAAACATGTAACTTGCTTCATAAGCGCACTCTCAGCAAGCTCTGGCGAATAAACTTCCAGGCAGCCTATCACCATTCCAAGAAACGACAATCATCCTTCCGAGCATTGCCTCAGTGCTGAGTTTGCCGAAATTACGGTTTGCTGTCATTTTCATCCAAATCGCTCAGTTGGTTCAGTTCACTGCCCGCCCAAACCGAGTCATGCGAGATTTGTCGCCAGATACGAAAAGTTAAGCATCGGCCGGCAACGACTGAACTGGCTGATTGAAGGATATGACAGGATCGCGCAACCGGCTGCACCCACGAAAATTGGCAAGAACTATTTGCAGGGCAACAGTTCAATCAAACTTTTGACCCAAAATATCGAACTTATCGTCGCGCATCGCACGCAATTGCGACCGACGCACCGCGCGCCACAAGTACAGGTGGATACTTCGAGTCACACGATGTTTATTGACAAGGGCGGGCCGGGCAAGTCAAGCGACGATTTTTTCTGAGCTGATGAATTCGACTGATCTCAATTTAACGAGTGACGAACAACACAGGCGTGACGTGGCACGGACACTGCCCGTGTTTTGCGGTTGTGAAACTCAAACTGGGCCAGGCAGAGGCCAGATTACTTGACCTCAAAACTAAAACGTTTGAAAAAACTTTCAACCCCGCACGCTAACGTGAAGGATATGTAAAAACTTCTGTCAACTTCGTAACCTACGAAGTTTATGTTGTAAGGACTGGGTGGTTGGCCACCTCACACAAAGTATGCAACACCAGGAATGTTCACCATCAGCTGACGATGGAATCAAAACGTGCGTCCAGCCACGAAGCGACAGGACGACCTGTTTCCGTCAACTTTATTGCCACTTTCAAAGATTAAACGCAATTCCAACGCAAAGCCTGTCACATTCCGAGGTATTGATGGCGGCTTCGCTAACCAACGCTCTCTTTACAGGGCGAGCAAAAAGGCGATGATCGATTCTACGTCACAGACGCTGAACACTGATTCTGCGGAAGCCAACAATGGTATTGACCGCTCGCTTCGTTGTTTGAACAAAACTACAGTTATTTCTTGTGAAAAGACAACTCGACAGATTATTCGTAATACGATGTTCTTCCCGTTTGTTGCGGCAAGACTTAACGAATGAATTAAAAGAAACTTCTCCAACCTCTACCTCTGTTTTGTGTTTCTTAGCGTCCGACTGCAACACCTCCACCTGACTCCTCTTGATTTCCACCTCGTTGTCGAGTTGACCGATCTTGTCCTGGCACGCACGAGAAATAATTCGTTCACACGCATAAACACGCCACCATCGAGTGTGTTGAAACAACGCAGCATCGAGGGTGTGTTTCGCCAGAGTACAGGCTTGTGGACGACATTAATTAAAGCGCAGCATCATGCAGTTTAAACAAGAACACTGGTTTTCAAGTCACAGATACAACCTACTGTAGTCACAGAGACCTTTACGTGCAAACCAGATAAGGCAAAATGCATAATCACCGTGAGGACATCGAGTTTTTTTATTGCTTCTTTCTTTTCATCCTCAGCCACCTCGATCCTTGATGTCAATTCGTCGACGTCGCGCTGCAATTGTGACGTATCGACGCCACTTGACGATGACAAGAGATTCTCGAGTGACAGCATCTGAATCGTTGTGAGAGGAGTCAGCGCAGAGGTCATGACCTGGTCAGAGGTTATGTCGTCACCCACCTTCCCCCGCAGTTGGTCGTTAGTTTTCTGTTCTTCCTTCAGACGATCCTGGACTTCTCCCAAAAGCTTTTCAAGATTTTCCAGTTTCCTTTGATCCTCGTCATGCAACGAGTGCGACCTTCCAGCATCTGATGTCAACTTCTCAAGATCCTTTTTCAAATCTTCAACCTTTCAAGTTAATAAAAAAACGTTTTGAAACTAAAATTAAAATCAGAAAACAAAGAAATAAAGTCGAGACTTTAGACAAATCTATATAGAAAGGGGCCTTGAGCAAAGAAAATACTTCGTTTTTACGTCACATACACTTTAGGGTCATGACCACTGACGCGCGCCGTTTCTAGTTTTCGGCGTTGGTATTTTTGATGATCGATTTACGAGTTCGATCGTTTTGTCCTCTTTCTCAAATTTATTCGTAAACAGGAGCTGACCACACGGTCACGCATGAGTGCTTTCATGCAACCACGTGCTTTGCAACCGCGAATTGAGACTTTGTTTGGTTTCGTCATTTGCTGAACAGAGATTCAAACACATAATGTGAAAATGCTAACCTCATCTGCCAGTCTGTCTTTTTCCTCCTTGGCAGCTTTGAGCAGATCGTTTTTTTCTTGAAGATGAGATTTGAGTTGTTCAAACTGCTTGTCGCTCTCAGTCATGTAAGCATCCATCTGCTCCAAAGACGACTTTTCTGTCGTCTGCTGAATCGATGTGAGCTCCTCGATCTGCACAAGTGGTAGGATTCAAAGGTGAACGGTTCGATTCCCATCGATAACGATGACTAAACGAGCAAATGCCAAGTGGAAGCGATCTGAGCTAAACAGGCAATTTCTGCTGTTGCTGGCGTTCAAGCTCATGCATTTGGTTATGTGCGGCTGAAAGCATTGTGCCACGTCATAAAGCATTGCAGTCGTCCATATTCACCCAAGTGCGGTTAAGAAACAACCTGCAAAGAAATTGCTGTTGAGCATGCTGCGTAATAAACGATTTGCAGTAAGTAGAAAAGTGAGTTCAAAAGTTAATCTGCTATAATGTCAGAAATCTTGGGCAGATTTCATCAACCGAGAAAAAATGAATCAACTAATGGACTTGGTTTTTGCACATCACTACATGGAAAGTTAAAAAGAACCGAGTTGACAACAGATCATGCTCTCCTGCGTGATCATCGATACACTACTTCAGATATTGTACAAGCACAACAATCTGCATGAACGAGTTTGGCAAATAACAGCATTCAAAGAGTTAAACAAAGTATCAGCAATGTCAACATTTTGTGTGAACGATGGAAACGTGTATTTTTAAATACCTCAAATGATGTCATTTTAATTCATTTACTTTCCGTTGTTGTTTTTGCTTGCTAAGCATATGTTTGGTGGGAAATATGGAGTATTTCCATCAATGCCTTGTTATGCGGCTTCAAGGACTTTTCGGTCTCTGCCGAAGACGAGACGACTTCAAGGTCAACTTTTCAAAATGAGTTGCTTTTTCCACGACCGGAAACAATACGTTTAATTGGAAATTGAATGACTGACGTCACTAGAATGACCGTGGACATATAACATCTCGGTTCAACAGTCAACTCCTGCTGTAAAAAAATCCGTTGATGCGTGAGACGCAGTATGCGTCTTGTTGGTGTGGTATGTTATGACTAGGACCATTTTCATGACCTAAAAAACTTGATAATACGACTTTATTTTTCAGAAAATATGACTTTATATGACCAAACAAAACATTCTTTTTTTCTAAAACCTTTCTGGTGCTTCCCTGTTGCTACATACTGTTCAAGAAAAAAGCGCTTCTCGCGCTAAACAACGCAACAGCACACTTGGCAATAAAGTTCCTCGTTAGGTGTAGCTGGAAACTCTAATTTTTTTCATTTTTTCTATTCGCTTTGATCTTTGTAGCAATGTACAATTCTACCTTTGGCGTTGTGACTTCTGTTTCTCAACTTCAAAAAATGACAATTAACACACTCCTTCGTTGAAAGAGAATCAGAAGTAGATACAGAAGTGGAACGAAATCTATCGTGTCACAAAATGCTATATGATGTCATACACTAGAACAGGGGCTGGGGAACCTATTTACTATCACGGACCGCATGAATTGTGCATTATCGCTGACGGGCCGCAAAAACAATTAATTTTATACTAAAATTCTACCTTTATCTAACTATGATGAAGAATGACTTCTCTTGACTTCCTGTCTAAGTACCTACTTATCATGGAGCTTCGTTTTGACGCGATGTTGTACTCTAACCCGAGTAACGAAAATTCTGATGCGGGCCATATCAAATGTTCACACGGGCCGTATTTGGCCCGCGGGCGGCAGATTCCCCTCCCTGCACTAGTTTATCACTAAGTACTCGCAACAGAACGGCAGATTTGCTAATACATTCGCTGTGCAGGACTTTCATCACACTGTTCACGATACTTGTTGACAGCGTAAATTTACAATTGTATGTAAAATAAATGTGGCTATGTTTCAAAATAAGATTGTCCGCAAGATGCCCAAAGTGGGTTCAATTTGCAGGATGCAGCTTAGACCTAGTGATATAGTAGTTTCACCTGATATTTAGAGGTTGTTTTAATGGTTTCCTTATTGAATTAAGTTGAAAATGTGCAAAATATGACTTTATGACCTAACGTGGAAAATATTACTTTTATAACTTTTGTTATAGACTTCGTAGTGGTGCGATTTTTGTTTTAAAATTCGTTTCATAGCTGCCTGAAACACAGAAAAAATATGACTTTTATGAATTTAAATGGCCCTAGTGACGACTGTGGATCCTCATTAACTTGGAGCTGAGACGACTTTACAGTTAACTTTTCCAAATGAGTTGCTTTTTTCACGGCATGATGGACTGACAGAAAGCAACACTTGGGCTGACTTAGATTTTTAATGCATTGGTAGTGAACGAACTATTCACTCCGCATATATGTGACTAATCGATAAAGAAATTGTGTAAAGATTTGAATTGCTAGAAGCTGGTGTAAGACTACAAGTACTTTCACCTGCCACAATATTTATTCTGCCAACATAATGTTTACTCGACTCACTTTACTGGACGCGCAAACACTGCTGGTATTTGTTGTTCGAGTAAATTCGCTGCAAGCTCAGCGTTATTGGCGGTAAGTTCAACAATGGTTTTTTCTTTACACAGTGACTTCCAACTTTGTCTAAAAATCCCATTTTTACTTACCTTGTCTGAAGTTCAAATCAAGATTTTGCAAGATAGGTGAAGAACTTGCAACTGGTGGCCTCATTGAATTTTTGTGATAGTCCTATGAAATTAGTATAGAACAGAAGTTTCAAACCATGATTCAAATGTATCACACGGTGAGTAATGAAGAAATTGAAAACCACTGATCTTTGAAGCCATTGCTTTTCAACCTGTGCAACGGTACGCACTGATGTGGATGAGAAAAGCATGTAGTGCGGATGACAAACACGCTGCGAGTGAGAATCGCCAATGAAATTATCAACATCAGAGAGATTGAGAAAGCAAAGCGCATGAGGCACATTCGATAACATGTTTGTTCGGCGAAAACAATTTATTTATCTTGTTTGGTCGTGTTTTCAAGTGTTTTCTTCATTCGTAACATTTCAAACATTTCTACAAATCTGAGTTGGGCGAATTCTCTCTGCGTAACGTTGAGAAATGAAATATGAAGGTTTGCTTCGGGAAAAAAAATATCTTTTTGATTTTATATGTTGTTTGATGGCGCTTTGTAACTACAGGGTTCATGTAGTACCACGACTGAGTTTGTACAAGGTCTGGTATGATTTGACTCGGTGTGTTTCGCATTCCGGGTAGTCCCTGCAGCTTTTCCGCACGCCGTGCGCATGGCGAGAAGGCTGCAGTGCTAATTTGCAAGGTCTTGGCGAGACCCGGCACAATTTCACCCCTAAGTCTTTGCTTGCAATTTTCAGGACTGAAGATGCGAAAAATATGTTAAATTCATTTCCTACTCAAACAATTTGCTGTTTGATTCGGCTGCGTCATCTTTGTGGAGACTTGTTATTGGATCATCTGTGGAAAAGAGAAAAATTAAAAGGCACAGAGACAATAAATACCCAGAACACAAAATCGGCTTCATTCTTGAAAAGACAAACACGACAATTTATTGTCGTTACGCAGAGAGAATTCGCCCAACTCAGATTTGCAGAAATGTTTGAAATATTACGAATGAAGAAAACACTTGAAAACACGACCAAACAAGATAAATAAATTGTTTTCGCCGAACAAACATGTTATCGAATGTGCCTCATGCGCTTTGCTTTCTCAATCTCTCTGATGTTGATAATTTCATTGGCGATTCTCACACGCAGCGTGTTTGTCATTCGCACTACATGCTTTTCTCATCCGCACCAGTGCGTACCGTTGCACAGGTTGAAAAGCGCGGCTTTGAACTTTCATGTTCATGTGCATGTGCAAATTGGAAGCAGCAAAACAGAGTCTGGAGCAGAGTAATCATGAAAACAGCCGGCTCCTGTATGCACACACTGATTGATAATTTTTGAAGCTTCCTTTCCCAGTCAGAGGGCAACAGAATAATAATCAAAGTGTGGATTTTGAATGATTTCGTCATCCTCCGGGCTTTTGGGCAAAAATCTAAAAAATGACCAATGTCAATAAGCTTTTCTTAGCAGTGGAAAACTCTCTGAATTCTGTGTAAGAGCTCTCCCTCGATGGCCCTGACGAAGGCCTGGTATTTCCACCGATCGAAACTCTTGTGCGAAATCGCAACCACCTACTTGGCCGAAAAAGGGTTGGGTGCCCTGGTTGACATCAAGTACAGGGGTGTTCTTAGAGGGGTACAGACGACTTAATGTGGGTAGCGTTGCAAAAAGACATTGTGCTTAACTGCACGGCCTGAAATTTCAAGAAATATTCAGCAACAGTCAAGTTTGTATTGAATGTTTCGAATCTATAAATTTTGATGTTTTTTACATATTCTCATACTTACGGTTTTACAGTTGGTATTCAGTATTTTAGTCAATCAAACAAAATTTCTACAATGTTTCTTAGAGTCTAATATGATTTTACGGTTCTTTTTCAACAACTCTAGTTGGTTGTACGAATGAAACTTTTTGCAACAGAAGAGTGCGAACCGCCACTCTAAAGGTTGAAAAGCACTGTTTTAAGCAATATTCGAATGAAGTTTGTTGACCGGTTCGGTCCGGGGATCTCGCTTCAAAATATCTTGAATTAGTGCGACAGACCGTGAATGCTGATTTCCAAGCATTCTGTCCAATACACCGACTTTTAGCATTTTCAAACTCTGTTCACCACAACCGGTTCGGGTGGAGATTGCCTGCGAATGCTTCACACTCCACGCAACTAATGTTCTTTTAAAATTATTAACAAACACATAGGAAGCGGTCAAGGCAAAGCGATCAAGATTTATTGTTTGGTTCTTGTGGCTCGAAGCACCTCACGAGCTGACAATCGTAACTGTATTTTCTTGGACATTGTAAAAACCGTATTCGCCGTTATTTTACTTTTGTTGTGAAGGGCAGGAACCTTCGCACAACCACAATGTGTCGGGCACATTCAAAAGATTTATTTCAACTGCCGCCTGCAACGCTTGATGTTGACATTGTCTGAACGTGGCTCTGCCATTAAACGTGGATCCGATGCAAGAAACACTGATGCTCGTGACTTCGACTCTCGGTGCGGAACAGCAGGTCATTGAGTAATTTGCGGGAGTTGTGTTCAGAGGTCTTGAGATCTTCGCAACCACTGGTCAATCAAAGCAGTGGCGCACCCAATCACAAGTGAAGAACAACACACATCAGAAAAATTTTTATCCTTAGATTTTCTTTCCAATGGCGCCATTATCTGATCCTTTTTGATGTTCGCATTCCACCGCTAAGTCGTCGCTGCACATGACATGTTGACAATGGACCTTAATCATCATTTTCATTCCTGAAAACCTGTCTCTTGAAACAGGAACAATTCTCCTCCCGGATCCAAATCAGGATAGATAGTACAGAGTGTGGGGGCGAACAACAGGTTGAAAGCGAGTGTGAGCGGCCGCCACGTGTTCGGGCGAGCAACAATAGAAGAGATGTTAACGGTGCGATATTATGACATCACAAACCGCTGCTCCATGACAACCACCCGGTAAAAGGTAGTTTTTGTCAATGAGACCAGCAATTTACATCAAAAATATCACCCCTACAGGCCAGACTGTTGTTTTCATCCAATGCTTATATCTAGACATTACACACATCACGAACGCGAAAGAAACGTACACAAGTGTGTCGTCATAATCTATGCATTGTCACCTCGTCGCAAACAACAAATCCCAAACAACCTGGTATGTTCGGTCACGTGACCCACCGCATTCCTAAATGTTTTGAACAGGCATTGAAAGAAAATCGCATTTGTCTTCCATCGCAACTGGAACAATCAGCATGGGCGGGGACAAACGAGAGAGCGATTGACGCAAGGTGTGGTTTGCGTTTGGACGGAACTCCCCCTGCCACCCCCTGGCTTCGAGCGGCCTTCACAACCGAACACTCACATCACGAGCACCACCAACTACCATGAACAGCAGCGCAGCACTTTCAAGTATGTGATGACGAAGAGCATCCGTTCAGTTCACAATAAAGTCCTGGTTTCTTTTTTTTCCACCGCCAGTCATCCCCACATTCGATGCGAGAATGTCTTCCACGTCATAGCAAAACAATCAAATCCTGTATTCACTAAAATCCACGACATGTTGGTTAAAACCTTCAGGCGGTGATCATTTGGAACGCGTCAAGTTAAACGTAGAGAACGTGACAGTCAGACGACAGAAAATCCATCAGAGGACATCTCTTCAATAAGCAGTCGTTTGCAAAGAAGGTTCAAGACGAGCTTCAGTAACGCAGAGTGCGTTTTTCGTGGAACGATATTTCGTCATCAAAAGCCATCAGAAAATTATAATTTATTCGCAGCATCTTACCATGAACCTGTTTCGATTGACAAGTCAGGTTTTGCGGAGCGATGACGTAGGTGAGCGCCGCGTGGTATTCGCACTTTCCGCACTGGAGGGCATTCCTCAGCGGTGCGGAGGGCTACACCTCATGCAAAAGTTCATCGTAATCCTTTCTAATTTTATCTTGTTTTGATAAAATAATGTCAACATGTCACTGCTATTGCCATGAAACTGGCCAGTGTGGCCTGATTTGGCAAGCACGATGAAGCATAATGCGAGAAAGTATTGGAATATGTCGCAAGCATGATCAGCATTGAGCACAAACCACTCCAGCGGCAACGCCAACACTAGACATGCTTCCGGGTCAAGTATTGATAAGCACTACGCTACAATGAGCATTGTGACGCACAAATGACCATAGTACTGTTACAAAGTAAACACTGGTGCTTGTAATCCTGAATCGGCGGCGCGTTGCTGACCCCCACAAACTAGACGATACAACTCCGGGGTCATTCCCTGAAAGAACAAGTTTACAAAGCATCGATATTCTCAGCAACGTGGAACGCCGAACAGGCGAGCAAACCTCTTTGACGTCACTATAAACATTATATTTTGTCAATTATCAAACAATACAACATTGCAGACGTGGGATCGCCTTTTTTAGACTTGTAAAGATATTTTAGTACAAGCTGCCAACGTCACAGCAAACTTTAATGCGAAACCACATCTAACTCGAGCAGGGAAGTGAGAAGGTCAACGTTGCAAAGGCACGCACAGCGCAACACCCCCAGCTGCATACCTTCTTACGAAGCATTTCGAAAGTATTGTTCCACCTCGCACGCTCTTTACGGGTCTGGTGCGTTAAGATTTGAGATTCTACACTGGAAAGGTCGTAAGACTCTGCCATTTATGATGGCACGTTACGATATTTGCGAGCAGTCGCGCCATTGACTGCTCTGTCCACCCCGCCATCAAATGATGTTGTTGGGCGTGGTATTAAGAAGTCCGCGTGACATGAATGTGGATAATAATCTCTGCCAGACGGCGTTTGCACGACCCCACCTGACCAGCAATTAAAACATGAACAAAAAGACCATGGAGGCCGAGTGGTGTTGGAGCAATTAAGCTAGTGGGTGGGTGGGTGGGTGGGGGGACAAAACACTACGAGGGGGAAAAGTTGAAGCACCTGCACTAACATTGTGTCGCAATAAGTGAATAGCTGTGAGTGGGTTCGTGTACTCAAGGTCGGCGTCATGAGCTCCTAATGTTAAATTGGTTGTTTGGGAACACGACAGTGCACTGAACTATAACCAGCATTCAGAGACTTTTAATAAAGTTTAAGCGATCTTGAAAGTGCTGCGGAACTACGTTAAGTACAAAATAAACAATCGTCACACTGAGTCGTTGCCAAGCATATAACAGAATGGAGCTGCTCCAAGGGTCGTTGTGAGCGTAATTAGCAAATGCACGCGCATCATTCAAATGTCACAAGCAGTACCTCCGAATAAGCGTTGCAACTCACGAATACAAACCACCGGAGATGGAGGCGGCACCGGGTCGTGTGAAAATAAGACGAGGACAAACCCCTTTGACATGTGAAAAGTTTTAATGCATTTTCTGCCACATTGAACCTGATGGCAAAGTATATTGATCAGATAGTGGTTTTACTGCACGCGTTATTGGAGATCTGGAGCCATTATGTTGATAACTGATGACGAGATCCAGGCGGATTGGATGGCTGGCCACTGGTCACGTGCGGACGAGGTTATTCGATGAACACAGAACAGACAAAGAAAATTTGATCAGTCAGCCGGCAATGCACGTGGGTCAAACAATGGTCATCGCCCTCACCAGCCCAGTCATCGTCATCGTGATCACGATCGTTACCAGGTAACTTGCTTTGTGTCGCGGAGAGCGATTCATACGAAGCTGCTGCGTCCGACGTCGGCGATACAGACAATTACAATGGGATCAAATATATTTGCAATTAACCAACCGTAAAACTTCGTTCTATAAGGACTGGAGCCATCTTGAGACGCGCAATCATGTCTTCAAGAGCGTTGATTCAGGGAAGTAATAGTGGCTAGATGGAAGCATTTGAAAGCTGAACCAATGCGGTTTGGTAGTGCGTGGCAGAGGTGAAAAGGATTGCAGGATGACTACATTGAGTGAACAAAGCTATCGCTGAAACGTTGTATGGACTGTATAACACACGATATATTTCAATGGACTGGTGTTTACCGTGCTGTATGATGCGATGAGATTTGAAATCAATTTTCTTTTGAACTTCACGATAAACTTTGTGTTGTCGGTCATAAACATCCTGTACGGGACAATGACGCATTGTGAGGTCACAGCTCGCTTTAAGTCGGCACCAGGTAATATTTTAATCGACGGAAAATTGACGCGTTACTTCGCCCCGTTTCAGACACTGTCTGCTACATAATTTATGGCAATCTGCAACATTTTTCAGGAAAAAATATGTCCCGCGGGTCCGCGTGTTCGGTCTCAGGGCGGCACGCTCCTCGAAGCTGCGGTGAGTCACAGATCTTCTTTTGCACGATGAACGCATGATACCATGGCAACCACAATAACCACTGCGTAACAAAATTTATCGCCATCCGAACTAACGACTTTAATTTGCGGGGGTGTCGAGCACCAGCTCAGGAGATGCAAGCGCACGCTTGACCGAACGCAATAATGACGCCCTGTTGCGTCACACAGAGCATTTAACGTAACCGCCATCGCCACGTCTGTCAACACTAAGGTGAAGCACAGTCCACACTGCACTGGTGTCAACGTTTTCGGCAGAACGAATAAACTGATATGGACATCTTTGATGGAAGTCACGTGACCACCACCTTCAGGGATGAGGGCGAAACACACAAAAGATGAAACGCGAGTCGGAAATTTGTGTTCGTGTTTTGACTTCGGTTGAAACGTTCCGCATGAATGATTCCCTCTGCAGTTAAAGGTAAAGTCTCGCTATCCTCGTTGACCCCAGTGATGAAAGTTGGTTTCTTTCTTCAACAAACCATATTTCACTGGAACAGGTTAACGTCATGTGCAGGGTTCACGGTTGAGTAGCGACAGTGATGTCAGTCGTCTCTGGTTGATGACGATTCCCGGGCAGTACGCATCATGAGATTCACAGCTTTGTCAATAATACAAGTTTAAAACAAAAGTTGCTGCGCGACAGTAGACAGTCGAATTAATGTTAATAAAATATTTTTAACAGATGGCATTGTGGTTTATCGGGCAACTTCCTGCTTAGCAAGGTAAACATTCAACGCTTCCACTTCATGGGGAGGGAATCCCATCGAAAATTGTGGCAAAAAGATATTCCGCGCCGGAAGTAAAAGCAGATTACATAGCATCCGGCGCACCTCGCACGAACGGATGTGACGTCAGGTGAGCTTTGCGCATCGTTGGAGACAGCAACTACATACTTCAGCACAAACCTTATGCGCATGCGCGCAATTTGTTGAGCGGTCACATTGGACGAGTGTTTGAACAAATTTTTAAAGAACAAACAAACAGTGAAAACACTGAGGGGGAGCGGTCTGCACTGCATCAAGATATCAAGTTGCAATGTTATCCAGGGTCGGTACATTCGACATCCAGGGTCGGTACATTCGACAAACCACGTGGACAGTCCGCCCTGCATGCGGTTGGCGAGTGATGAGGTTTGCTGGGTGTGGCAGGGACGATGTGAAGTGGTTGGGCGTGATGGCAAAACGCAACTGAACTATGAAGATAAGATCAAGGACGACCTGGTCTTTGAAATATTGCTCCGTAAGGCGCAAGTTTCTAATTAGAGTTTTTGGTGCTGAAAATGGTGTCAAACGATCGATATTTACAAAATCTTGAACCCGGGCATAACAGCTTTTCTGTCTCAACTAACAACGCCCTCCCTAAGGAGGCTTTCCATTCCAAATCCATTTTCTGGAATTTGTAGGAAAATATGCCATGGCGAGCTGACAATTTTATAAATATAACAATCGATCGATTTACTTTGAAGTCTGTTCGCTGCCCAACCATCAGGTCTCGTGTGAAAAGTTTTCTTTTGTGTTCAAGGAAAAATGCCCATGCCTTTCAATCACTCATTGAATTTGGTTGAAGAACATCGGAAATAGATGGTTGGTCGTCGTAGCGACGTTAAGAAAGAAAAACAAAAAACGTCGGATCCGGAGGTTTACCATCAGCGCGGAGATGCGAACATTCGTTTTTACAACAAATATCGCGCCGTGAGTGAGAAAACATTCACTCAACACCCCCACCCCCACTGATCAGCGACGATTGTGCGATGGAAACCGCGGACGCGTCGTCCACAAAGCCATTGGTGTTTGCTAAGCAACCGTCGCCAGGCCGGCCCGATATAAAAGGCTGGCGCCGCAGTAAGTGCGTCCCGGGGCGGGGGGGAAGTGATGACAGCGTCAGTCGCGAGCGAACACTATGAGGGGGAAGGTTCGGATTATCGCCAGCATTCTGATCGCCGACCACTACACGCGACAGACGCACTTCCTGACACGTGACACACTTCCGGACACGTGACCGACACAGGTTTGATAGTCGCGGTGTCGGCGTCCATTGTCGCGCGAGCGCGCGTAACAATGCGCGACGCGAGTTGAGGAATGCGTTCGTCCATCGCAGCGACAACGTCATCAGAGGTGAACAATGAAGAAAACCACGGGAAAACCTGAGCGGCATCAACGCATGAATGTCTGGGCTAGTTCTTCAAAATTCAACTGAAAAAGCTTCAACTAAAGGCACAGAGCAACCACCAACCCAAAACCAAGTTCATATTCCATGAAAAATTCAGATCCAAACATCTTCCACACGCTCTTGTCTTTGCTTTAAAACCTAATATAATGTATGGTCTGCTCCTGAGCTGCTTTCCCTTTTGTTCTGTATAGATACTTACACTCAAATCCTCTTTGCACAAAACCTTGGAGAACAAGACATTTTTCATGAAACATAGTTTCGATACAAGTTTCATCAAAAACTACCGGAGCGTATCACAGTCGAGTCCCCGAAAGTATGCGATCAAAATTTTGTTTCACTCAATGGAAATGTTTCAGTGAAACTCACGTGATATCGTCTGCGACGGAAAAGGATTCTTTGCCACGCGCCGCATGACCAGGACATTAACTTTACGACAGACAACAAAACAAACTTTAACCTTGCGCAAGCTTCTGAGGAATCTGCCTGTTTTCTGGTGCCACACTTCTGCGATGATTAAAACTTGCAAGCATATCTATTTTTCACAGTTACAAACCAGAAAGATGGCGCCGAGTAAATCAATCGCAGTTTATTTCCGCGAAACTAGTTTCACTGTGAAATTAACAGCAATTGATTTACTTGCTGCCATCTTTCTGGCTTATAACTTTCCAGTAGAATTACACTTGGGCAAGTAAAAATGGAAATGTTGAAAAACCTTACAACAGTGGCCGCAACAATGGAAACAATGGCCGGAACAATTGAAGTCAACAACATGTCTGTTGCGTTAACAAACCAATTAAGTCAATTCTGCAAGATACTGCAACATTAGTATTCAAAACTCCTGTAGGGTCTGCCGCCGTGGGGCCTTCTGACCACCCAAGAGATGATAGTTCTGTTTCTCACGCGATCTCAAGTAGGTTTGTACTAGAACATTTAACAACGACGCAAAAAAACATTGATCAAAGATGAAGGACAAATGGCTCAGAAATATCAGAAATCCTGATTTTCATGCAAAAGGCAGCACAGACGAAACACGTGTTGCAAAGGTTTGGTACTCCAAAAATTTTAGAAATGAAATCTTTACTTTTTTTGGCAAATTTCGCTTTTTTTATGAGCGTAAAATAACAAGCACAAGCAATTATTTTCAAGTGGCAGACATTTGACATAAAGCAGTAGCGAGTAGTTGATACCTTTGAAATACCTTCATGTGAACACTAACTGCCGCCCTGACATGACACACTCCAGACTGGATAGAGTGGTGATCCTGTTAACGTTTACTCCGCACGTTGGTCACTGTGGATGCGATGGATGAACACACTTCAACCCTGACCTCTACTCCGGGGCCCCGGAACAACCAGATGTGAAGGAAAAGCCCCAGTGTGATTGGCTGATATGAGGCAATCTCGCAAGCAGCTCCCGCACAAGCGAGCGAAACATCAAAGGCGGGTGCGTCATGCGTTGCACAAAGAAGCATGCGGTAGAAATGGAAGGCAGACAATGTTGTGGAATAACGCGCTGCAAGCGACCCTGTGTGGAAAGTTTCGGCCTCGCCTTGACTTAAGTGTGAAAAGGCAAATACGGGCTCCTTGCTGCGCTGCGACAGTGAAGAGTGCAGTGACTTGAAGACCAGACCGGTCCCGATAAACTGCCGGCGTTGTATCGCAGTCTTGCCGAGTAGATAATTTATCTGACCGTGTAAGTAAGATGTGAACCCTACTGACCTCAGTTCCAGCAATACATTGCAGCCAAAAGATGTCGCTTGTGAAAGCGATGTCCACATTTGCTATGCCCCTGATCAACACAATAACTTAAGCAATAAAATGTCATCACTACATGTAAATTATTTCTCCGGGTGCACAAAGGTGTGGCTACGACATTGCGAAATGCAAACGTCATGCTGCATTCCCGGCACGTGAGATAACAGCTTGACCAGCATCATGACGCAGCACTTTTCGCAGACATGTGACACTAGTGAGCCATGTGACACGCGCCAGACAGTCTGTTTGAAAGTGACTGTTGAAAAAAAGACGATAAGCAAGCCCCGGTTTTGCTGAATAATGGTTCGGCGCTTCATCCGTTGCATCACTCCACGTTTCATCATCCAGCAGCTGAGGTATTCCTTTATTTATAAAGGATCGGTCCTTTTGTGATTTTAACCGACGGCAGGAAACCCTCAACAGCGCAACGCGATCAAGCGTAAGCGCGGGAAGACAGAGTTCGTTGAAGGTGTTGATGGTGAATAAACAAAGTTCGGTGGAAAATGCTTCGTAGCACTTCAAAATTTGTTCAACCGCTCCACATGGGACGAAACAGGAATACCTCATGAGCGGTTGTGAGTGACGTGGTTCAATCGCGAAAAACCTATTTTCGCATCGTATGCTGCTGAAGAAGATAGGAGTTTTCAGTGATCCTATCCACTGCCTGCCCGCATCATCGTCCTTCTTTGGAGAAGGTGAAAAACACATACGCCCGAGGTACATAAAGCAAATGAACAAGACAAAAACAAAGTAACACTTGGGAATAGTTCACTTTCTGTTCGCCGGCATTTTTTAATGATGAGCTAGGCATGAAGAAGGGGAATTCCAAGGCACGTGACCTTGAAGCAAACAGACAGTAAACACCGCGTATCGAGCTTCAACAACTATTTACATGCTTCAACATTTACCAAGTGCTGTGGCTACGATAATCTCTTAAACTTTAACTTCTTACAATCGATCCGCGACTAATGAGGACATTCTTCACAAATCACTGCAACACTCAAGTAGCGAGTGAGGATGGGAGTGGCTTGTGGTCAAAACAAAGCAACGCGCGATCATGCGACAGGTGAGTAGAACCTGCTGAGAACCACCTGGTCTGGAGGGTTACGTTGTATTGGCGCTTTTCTCCCATGAAAATATGCTGGAAAAAATTGCCACGTGCTCGGTCACGGTTCGCTTAGCAAGGTATGGTCGGCAATGAATTGCGACGCGTCGCAGTTTTTTTTATAAAGATCGTTAGTCACGAAATGAAATGGATGCATAGTTATCCATGGCACAGTGGGAGGAGAAAGTATTCCCTGCACACAAACAACAGACACGACAACACGAGAATAGGTCCGCAGCGTAAGTAGATCATTTGAGCAAACAGAAAATGATGGTTGGATTTATTTATGACCTGAACTCAAATGTCTAAAATATCGACCTTCGTCAGCAACTCCTTAAACATCAAAACAACTAAACTTAAAAGAACAAATTCAAAGAATGGACAAAACACGCATCGTTGGACAAAACCCTTTTACGAACTGACCAGAGCGGATCAACATGATCACCGAAACAACAGACAATCGAACAGCTTCAAACTTGTACACACACTTGCTTATCATGCAGGAAACCGCCACTATGAGCTATATTTTTGTGAAATCTGAAACCGGGAAACACCGATACATTTTCCTTCACAGCCTATGACACTTCAAGTGAATCCCTCAAATAACCAACCACTCGAGGAATAACGCGCTACCGAACAACGCAAAGAGATGAACGTGATTTTCTTCTATTGCCACCTAGTTTTTTTTTCGGTTATTTCCAGGTCATAGACCGATTTTTTTTGAATGACCGTATAAAATCAAGTCAATTCCGTCACAGTGCTTGAAAATATATACAGTACTGTTACGGGAGTTTTGAGACTACCATGGGACAAATAACAGAAATGTTTCAATAACCAAAATGTCCAAGCGAAGAAAATTACCGAAATGTGTGAGCGAGAAAACAACAGATGACCACACACCGGACTTTGGTGCGGATTTCCAGAGTAGAACGATTCGTTCTTTTGAACTGGGTTACGTCCTGCTGCAGAACAGACATGAACGTGCCACGGCATAGAAGCCAACATTAGGGGAGTCGTGTGAGAGTGCAAGTGTGGTGTCGCTGGATGAGTTTGTCAGAGTCATCAAACCTAAAGGAAATTCTGTTGCAAGGGGGAGACAAATGACTTTATACCCTCTATGTCCAACCCGCGGCCCAGTTTAGATTTTAGTTGCAGTGAAAGTATTTTACAACACTGGCAACCGGTTCTAATTTTGATAATCTTGAATTTGACATTTTTGTTACAGGCAGTCCTCAGTTGTCCTCAGTGCCACTTTAACACGTCTGTTACCATTGCAGTTAGGATTCGAACGCATTTAGTGCATTAGGTAAATTTAGTTTACTAAGATCAAAATAAGTCATTCGATGTGCGGCCCTCACTAATATGTCATTCAGTGTGTGGCCCTGGTTAATATAGTGACATAATTTTTGACCCAGTAAGCCATTTGGGTTGGACATAGCTGCTTTAGACAAACAGCCGAGCTTCAACACTCGTTCCGTATATACATTATTGTGAAAATGCCGAAAGACACCACGCGGCGAGCACGGAAAGAAAACACCACGCGAAAGAACTTATTGCATCACAAACGATAACCGAAAAGACAAAGGCGGCACCGTAGCTTTCAGCTGAGCTGCCAATAAAATTGTTATTCCCGGAAAATCATCGGTTTGGCGCAGACATCGATTTGGCGCAGACGCAATGAAGGATTATTTTAGAAAATTCGTTTCAGGAAATGGATTCATAGCTATCGTCACAAATAAATTGTTCAAAAGAGAAAATTATTCGTTTTTCAACACTTCCAATGACTGTGAAAATGTGGCGATTTAGCCTTAAGCCACAAACAATCAGTAAAACGCATTTCATAGCAAGTGTTGCAGATACCGGGTTCATCTGACGATGCGATGAGCGATTTATTCAAATTTGACGACAGCAAATTAAATGCACGTGAATTTCCGACCATATTCCAGGTCAGGAAACCTTTCCACCAAAAGGTCACGTCGCAGTTACAAAAGAAACCGAACGAACCAGCAAAGCGCGAGTGTCCTTGTTTGAATGCCATGGCAACCTAAGCGAAGCAAAACAAGTAGAGTCGTGACTAACGAGGTAATTCCGAAAAAAAACAACGTCTCGCCTGGAGGGAGGGCGCACGTGGGAGGACACATCGGGAGGTCAGAGGAAGCATCAGTTTATGTTGTTTGTTAAACCGACGCCAGAGTTCGAAAACAAACTGATTCCATGAGGTTTGCGAAGATCTCGTTTTCATGGATAAGAAACATTGACTGGTTCATCAGTTGATTGAAAGGAGCAACAATCGAAAACTGGTTGGTTTGGTCAAATTAGCCAGCACAGAAGATTCGTGAAAACTTTCATCCTACTTTTGTCGTGAAAGTACCATAATGTCGCTTTATATATATGAGATCTGCACATGCATTGTTGCACTCCAAAGAACAAGTGCAAATCTTGAAACAAACCAAGGTTGCAGTTAAACTCGTCTGGTCATTTGCGATTTGTGCAGCTTTTGTTATTAAATCAATTTTACAAAACGCTCGAACAGCTCAGCTGCCGGTGGTGAGTCAGGTCAGCTGTGGGGGGTGGAGGGGAGTTCCAGATGATTTGGGCGACAGCTTTATTTAGATTGCACGCGAACATGAACCCTGCCTGACATTTCAGGACCGTTTCTGTCCACGCGACGTGAATAGACGTGGAATTGAGCTCCTGCTACTCTTAGCACTTGTTGTTGTCCACGTTGAGAAACGCAACTAGGGCGAAATCGTAAGGACGCTATTACGTGGGGAGTTACCCTGTCACGTCGCAAAACCCCCAGCCAAGTGAACTTTAAGAATATTTCGTAATTGGATAAAAAATTCTTTTCTGAACCAATTTTCGCCCACCACACACACCCCTAATGAGCGCCGAGATGAACGTCTTCAGACAGATTCGCAAACGACGCACACGTCACGTCGCGGCGATGAATCGCTCCTTGATACGCACAATTTCGGGGACGACCTGGAATTCCTTTTCTCCTGCACGCGGCGGAGTCAGGCATTGAAGGCACGCGCGGCAAACACGGCGTGACACTTGCGGAGTGCAAGTCACGTGTTCGGGTGCGACGCAGAATACTCGCGTCAACACAACATGGTGGCCACTGGCACGTAACATGGTGGCCACTGGCACATAACATGGTGGCCACTGGCACATAACATGGTGGCCACTGGCACATAACATGGTGG
>Ga0210059_1001379_pt1 | contig 36342 bp, 23 predicted proteins | sample Ectturendosymbi2_FD_188042 | JGI IMG/M metagenome (GOLD analysis project Ga0210059, IMG submission 188042) | Ecteinascidia turbinata endosymbiont from Florida, USA - Sample 2 (SPAdes) (version 2) | ecosystem: Host-associated > Tunicates > Ascidians > Unclassified | place: Key West, Florida... | reverse complement strand
ACGACCAAGCAAAGCAATGCAATTCCACGCGGCACGTAATCAAGCAATGCAATTCTGCGCGGCACGTAATCAGACTAATCAGTGGAGGCATCGAAACGAAACCGTCACACTCAATCAAGAGGGAAACTTCATAAGACACCTTCAATGAAGCATTGGTGTGTTGGAGAAATATCCCAACTTGTCCAAGCGTTATTGCCTAAACACTGTTTCTTTATGCTTGAAAAAGTCAAGTCTTAGAATTCAGGATAAGTTCTCTCCAGATGTCGAGTGAAAAGACTTGGTTTCATTGCATTATTTCCCAGTGTTTTGTGACAAAGTACATACACAGGAATATCCAAACCATTGTTTACCGTAAATGTAAACAACCCGAACTTTAAATAGCTTTTTGAATATTTTCTTTTTTGCCAAGTATTTCGCTGGTTAGATAGTCCGAACGATTGAGTTTTTAAGTAAAAAAGCAGTACTATTACGAAGTCCACGTTTTGAGCATAACTAGAAGCAATGTACTGGTCTTTTGGCCTATGACAGAACTCAAAAGGCAGTATTTAGATGTAACTATAGCTAATCCGTGGGTTCGCCTTAGCAGTTACACCAAGGACGATGTTAGCAGGTCAATGCATGTTTGATCTCCCTATGACTTCTGACAACTTCCTTATTTCAACTATACAAACTCAGTACAAGCTTGCATTTGTTTTTGATCATGTTTTATTTCAAAATTACATAGTGATGCAATCAGAGAAGAACACTTACCAATTAAAGTCTCGCACAAATTCTGCACAGTCTCTTTCGAATCATTTCAACAGACACAGAATATATTTCCGGAGGCACACTTTGTAATCGGCAACATTATCATACTTAACAACTTAAAACAGTTACTTCTATCTAGTGCCATAGTCAACTGAGTGCCTCTCGATTGGAGGCAAGGCTTTTATCGCGTCTCCCTATCAGAGATCGTTTTTCCTGTTCTAGGCGTCAGCCTTCGTCAGGATATGATGACGCAACACTTTGATACTTTGGAGATTTCCTAAGTTGGTAATTAGGCAAAGCGCACTGACTTGCAAGCCTTTGGATATTAATGCTAATTGATTTAGTGTTATTTACATCACTTTAAATTTCTAATTTCATGTAAAATAACTTTGTTCCGACAATATTTATTTACTGTATTAAATGACAATGTTTTATTGGGGGTAGATACTTTAAATTCTTGTCATAACCTGTCGCTTATAACTTATGGTTCATTGTGACAGAGATTTGTTGGGTTAAGTCACTTTATAAAATATTTTGTCAGCGGTTAGCCCGGACAAGCCATTTTATGAAACAGAGTGTCAGAATTTCGTTGGGACAAGCCACTTCTGTTAACTGAAAATGAATCTAACTTCATTTTCAGGGTGAAGACTCAAGCCATCGTTGGTCTCCACACCCCGTAGAGGCAACCGATAGCACTCACAATACCCTTTCCGAGCCTCAGGGTACTGCAAGGCAGAGCTTCGTTTTTACTTCTACTGCACAAACCAAAGCGAGTTGCTACAGTCGAAGGAGAGCAGAGCCGTCAGGAAAGGACAAGTCCTTTCAGGTGATCTAGCACCACTCTGACCTTGGGCCTGCGAATCAGTCTTAGTTATACTCTTCCCTTTATATTGGTTCTATTTTTGTTTGGAAAGTCCCTATAAAGTACCTACACTTTAGGTCCTAAAGGTATGTACATTTCCTGTGTTGCTAGGAAACACCACCATGTTTGTTTGTAAACTTCCAATCCGGTTGCTGTTGAAGGTAGGGCGTGTCTATTACGTTTTTCATGCTTCATTGATCTAGGATTTACTTGTTTGAGGCCTTTGCCTCTTCAGTCTTTGGATTGTTTTAAGACTGTCACTTAGACTCATTCGGAGATTGACTTTTTCAGATGTAGTAGACAATATTTTTGCTCTGCTACAGCTATTCTTGACTCAGGGTTCCCACAATTATTTTCTAGAAATTCCCTAAGGTTGAGCTTAAAATTCCCAAAATTTCATAAAAGTTACCTATATTTTGTACAAATCGGGAACTTTTAATGGCGTTTTCACAAGCAGTGTAGTGTGTTACATTACACGTTGACTACATCATGATTAGGAACTCTTAAAAAAACAATCACACAAGCATAGCTAAATCACACCTCAAGAAACATATTGTCTGTATTCTGTAATATCAATAATCTATTTCTGCCCGCGGACACGAAGTCAATAGTACAAACACACACATTCTGCACAACGCAGGTTGATAAAAACAGACAAAACAGAACGCTTTATAACGGCGTTGGAGGCTGAATCATCTGGCTACAGACACGTACTTAACAGAACGTTTTGCAACGGCGTCGGAGGCAGAACCACAATTTGCAGACGCATTCTTAACACCTCTGTCCGCTAACCCGTAGCACTTGGTACAACACTATTGTAGAGTAGGAAGCTAATTCCTAAACTGGTTAAGGCCAGGTAAAGTAGTTCGAATGCATTGTGGCATGACACACCCTCAAACGAACACTGCAATGTCCGACCACTAAGTCACAGAGTAAAATGCGATTGTTGTGTTCAAAGAATAAGGATGAATATAAACAATCTGACTGCGTCAAAACACCGCAACCATACTTTGGTAGACTTTCTGCATCTTTCGAGAAACAAATACTGTACATATTTTTTCTTAATGCCTCAAATGTAGGAATGTTACGTTGAGCCTGATGGCTACCGTACTAACACTCGTTCTCCAGGGCAGGTTGTATAGAGTTCTGCATCCCAAATTATAGGCCACACGCAGTCTCTGCATGCATGGCTTTCTGAAATTACCCCATAATTGTGATGCATACATGGGCGTACAAAAGGAACGAAAAAGTAGATTTTTAACTGCATTTGAACATCGGGAAGAAGAGGATCGCAGCTTGTTTGCTGCACCATATTGATATCGCAGTTGTCTCTGAATGTCTTTGTCATCTGAGAGCTCAGTAACCAGTGCAACTCCCAGATATTTCAATTGGTTAACAGATATTACATTGTGTAGATTATGAGATAGGTTTGCTATTGAATTTCTTTAATCCAAAACAGTGGTCACTTAATTAAAACTAACTATGTTTTCATTATGTAATGTAAAACCAATGCATACTAGTGTTGAACAAATCGGACATTTTTGCAATCCTAATCCAGTCCAACATTTTCATTGAGTAATCCGGTCCGATCCTAATCCGGTAGACCTGTCCATATATTTGATCCAATCCGGTCTATATCCGAAAAAACTCTGATTAAGCATTATAATGCAGTGATCAACGCAGTTTGGATATCCATATCTGATCCGGTTGAGCTATTTCGAAATCCAGTCCAATCCGGAACCGGTTCTGAATTGCAGAATCCGGTTGGATCGCGATCCGGAAACCGGGTCATGTTCAACACTGATACATAACCAATAAACCAACTACATTTCATACCACAGTATAGCAAGATTTTCCCAAAACTGTCGTACCATTAAGCTCTATTTTTCACTGAAGTATGATTACGGTCTACTTTAGGCCTGTAGCCAGGTGGTAAGGATTGGAGGAAATACATTTTATGGAGGTAACAGTTTTGTTTTTATTATACACTTAAAGCAAATTTTTCTGGGCACGAAAAACTTTGAGGGGGAACTGTCCCGGATTGCCCCCCGTGGCTACGGGCCTGGTCTACTTTTGACGCACTCTTTAATGATGGTAATTCTAGGTACAGTAGGGCAGGCCTAACGCTTCTCTAAGAAGGAAAATATAATGTAACTTTGATTTAATTCTGCTCTACTTTTTCCTGAAACTGACAGTAAATCATAACCAGAGTTTCACATCAGATAGAAACGCGTGACCACAACCTTTCCCAGATTTATTCCCAAAAATGCAATTTCACTAAAAAAACCTAGATTACTCAATTCCCCAGATTTTTCCCCAAAAGATGTTGAAATTCCCAACCTAGGGACAAATTCCCCAGAAGTGGGAACGCTGCCTTGACTGTAAAACAGCATTGTTACATCAGCATTGCACACGTGCAAAAATGCCTACTGTTGAAAATTGAACAGAAAGACTCTTGCAGAATCTTCAGAACAAGCAGTAATTAATGACAAATTAATTATGGTTTCCATGGGAGAACATCTCGGCGGACCACTTAAGAATCACTGCATTAGTGCATTCCAACTTTGGTATAACATTGCTAGCAAGAATATCCGTAAGATATGCCACATCCAAACTTAATCAATTGCTCTCACATCAGACGAGTTAGGTACGAACATGCTCTCACGCATAATATACCCTTTGAAAAGTAAAAATGTACCCATGGGGGTACATGTACGCCAGTTTGGGAACTCCGGGCTTAAGCCCACTCGACAACGACCCGGCTCTCTGCGGGACTACATATCAACAGCAAATATTATAACTCTAATGACATTTAGCACAGTTCATCACTATTTATATGCGCACCCTTGTGCTAATGAAACGCTTGTGCTGTTTTGTATATTGTTAGCATTTCTTTTGTGTGATATTATAGTCTTGAGTGGTCAAAACTGATAACCATATGTCTTTTTGGGGATAATTGAGCTCCCCATTGTTTATTATGATCACCTTGAAGTCTTTCAAGTGTAGAATTGAAAATCGGGTCAAGAATCAGAGATAATATATCATCGGGCGCCTAGAATCAGAGAAATCGGGTCACTACAGGTCCATACCTGTAGCCTACCTAACATTTTTCTTTCAAAAAACATGCATATTATGTTAACAAACTTCGCCAAATCGTTGTATTGGAAACATAAAGACAACGTCAAATTGTGATGTGATGTCACAAACAACGCACACCAAATACAAATAACTACCATATGCCACTGAATGAACCCCCCCATGAAAATTTTCTGCGTATGCCACTGGCCACAATCTACAGATTTACTACGCAAACTGAATAACTGTGTTGGCTAATTTGAATTAACAGAATCAGTGCGTACATAAACCACTGATACTTGTCATATTCTTGTGATTCGAATCCATGCGCTGGTCTGTAGCCTGCAATATATGCAGTAGAACACGGTTGCCACTGCTAGTATTTACCAAAAGACCTTGTGTTTTTTATTTTTGTGGTTTAGTAGTTCTAGTAGTTCTAGTGAGAATCTTGTGGTTTTTGGTAACAGTACATTTTATTTTGGAACCGACCAAATTTGAATGATTATCGCAATTTTTTAAAATACCTCTATTTAGACCCAGCTCTCGGAAAAAATGTGCTTTCATATGCAGTGCTAGATATAGTACCGTTGCACGGTACCAGTTGCTATACCCAGGTCCGGCGTCAGCAAGTGCGGGGCCCAATTTGAAACACTTTTGCGGGGTCCCACTCAGTAGCGTGTAGAAATTTTTGAGGGGCGCATCAAGGCGTTGGCCTAATGATGGAAATCAGTGATGTTACAAAGGCGAGGCCCGAAAGGTGACGCCAAGACCTCTCCACCAGAGACTTCACTGGACAACGCCGTTAAATCCCATAAATCAAAGAATTACAACCCTCATTAATGCCTGCTCTCTGGCCAGATACATCCCTGATCAGAAGGGAGGTACGAGTGTAGTACCTGCAGAAAGGAGAGATATTGAGTGCTGTGCTAGTGGATATCCAGAGCTGAAAAGTTTGCAGTAGTACCAAAATATGGTATTTTTCCAGACTAGGAATAATAGCCATAGATGACCTATCGCTTCACCACATGGTTGTAATCTTTTGCAGTGAAACTTAGAAAACCGTGCCCTATCACTCGCGTTTCTGGGGAAAATTTCTATTGTGATTGCAGGCGGTCCTATTTGGGCTAAATAGTCCAGGGCATTCCCTGACATTCCGACTCATGACACCTGGCTAAGTGACAGGATTATTTGTTGATCCACATTTTGAGTGTTCATGCTGGCATGCCTCACCAGATGCACATCCGACGAAGTTCCTTCTTTGTCAGAATCAACACTTTCGAAACGACTTGTATCACTTCCGGTACATAAGTTCTACTTTGGCTATCTGGCGCAACATGACAAGTCTGGCTGTCTGCGTTGTCGCCATCTTCAATGTGGTGTGGCATTGAGGGTATAGGCCTACCCTCAGTGGTTAAAGTACTTGTTCAGCGCACCTTTCTTTTTTATGCTTCAGTCTGTTTTTGCCTCCTTAGCTTTAGGCTTCTTTTCGCTGCACTTAATATTTTCGGCCTATAATATTTAGCTTAGTCACAGACAAACATATTCTTAAATAAATAGCCCAAATTCGATTGTTTAAAGCCAAAAACAACATACCTGCCTATCAATATATCCTTGACACGTGGAAAATCGTTACAGTGAAAACCACACCGATTAAAGGAATACAAACCGTTTATTTGAGTAGGGTTTAAATATCCCGGAGAAGGTTAAAAATGATTTTCTCTGTTAATACTAAAGAAATATATGAGATGATTGCAGATATCCCAATAAGTTTCAAACCTACTTTTTAATTTTTCAAAACAAGGAAGTACTGTAGCAGCCTCAAACTTCTACGAAAGTTATTCCACTTTTCAAACTTCTTGCGACTTTCAATTTGTTAGGCTATATCTCAGAAATTACGGCGCCAATAACCCTTGTTTCGGCGGTATTTCATGATCCAATTTTCACCACAAGAATATCTTGAGGCTTACTTCACTTGAACCAATTGTTGCTTTGCAATTGGCTTAATTACTAGTAATTTTCTGTTACTTTTTAAGGAGCCGTTATTTTTTGCGCACCTGAAATAGTCATTCATAATTAAAGCTAGGTAGGCTATATTACAAACGTTTTCGCCAATAATTTCAGGTGGTTTCCTCATCAAATCTTTACGGGAGGAAAAATGAACAACGCTATTAAAACAGTACCCAGCACACATTTGCAATTACGAGCTAAACGTTACCTTTAGAAGACAAGTAGTGGTAACTGTTGAAATATCAACATTCAACAACTATCGAATTGTATTTTGCAGCACCTATTGAAACCTGACCTGCCAAATACGAAACGCTTTTATAAATGAAATAGAAAACAGTTCCAAACTTTAAGCCCTTTCTGCCTTAACGATCGATCGAGGTGGTAATGAAAAAACTTGGCTACACATTGCTGAAGACAATGACCAGTCTTGCTACAGCATTTTGATAAGGCCCTAAACCGCGCAGTTCACTTGGATTTTCGTTGGCAACGGATCCCACGCTTACAAAATACTGTGGGCCCCTCCAGAATTTTCTCAAGCTTTGACCTTGCTGGCTGCAAAGACATTATGAGAGACCGCAACTGTTTCATCTGAATACCCAGATGATTGTAAAGCAAGGTTTTGGTTTACTTTGATGGTGGTAGTAAAGAGAGTTTATACTGTATTTTGAGAGACCATTGGAAAAATGTGAGAACCGTTTTGGTCTCTCAAAGCAACTTAAAAAGCACTGGGCCCCGCGTCGGCACTATACACAAGCAGCTTCGATAGAAAGTGTAAGCTTGCTTTGGTAAGTAGACAGAGCGCGGGGCCCGATTAGAAGAAATCGGTCAAATCGGCTTAAAACCGGCCATGGCTATACCACCACCACGGGCGTAGCCAGAGGGGCATTTGGGCCATGGTCCCCAAAATACATCATTTCCATAATTTGCCTCCCATTTTGCCAATTTTGCAAAAAGGTCGTACTACGGTCGATTGAACATGGTGACGTCGTGACGTCATCGAAACGCAAAAATAACGGTTTGTCCCCACAAAGTTTTCTAGCAAACTCAGTCCCTGGCCTACGGCAACCTGTTAGGTCTTGCATACAGTGTGAAATCTGCTCTATGTTTGGAGATCCAACTGTAGAAGGAAAAGTAAGCAAGAACAGCAGTTCATGCAACTGCAATCATACCGATAACTGTGGCAGAAACTTTGAAACAATGTGATGAAGATGTGTACTGTTGCAACCTCTCCGGTGGTGTTGCGTTGATTGTGTGATTCTCCACGAACGGGATGTGCGTGAAGAACAACACCATACATATATGTGGCGCGAACAAGCTATAAAAGAGTGATCGTGGCGTGAAGCTCTGCCGATATTAACTTGTGAACCATTGAACGTAACGACTAGCGTACGCGGAGAGTGGTCATGGCATGTGAACTCTATTGTTGCTTGCTGCCACAGTGCGAAGCTTTGCGCATATGCCGATCGGGATTTCCGATCGCAACAGTACTCAATTGTACACACAGACCCATAGCCGGTTTTAAGGTTTGGGAGATAAAAAAAAATTTTTAGGATTGAAAGATTTTTGTTTTTGTTATATGTTTAAAACAAAAATAACCGGGACACAATAAACTTTGGGGAGGCACAAAATAAGTTGGGCAAGCACTGTCCCCGAATGCCCTTGCGCTCGTGGATACGGGCCTACGTACACACCCTGCTAAAAGTACTATTAACCGTGCCAGTCAACGTAGCGTCAGTCCCGTCGCCACGGGGGAGCTTTGTTGGGCTTAGACCCCCAAACAAGCTCCAAGCCCCCCAAATTGAAACGTGAAACACTATAAACAAGTGGAGTTTTGGTTAATTTTATAATGTCAAGACCCCTGCACCAACGAAAAGCCCCCTTATTGAAAACTTTCTGGCGACGGTTCTGCGTAGCGTCAGTGGAAAGTTTTTCTTCTCCGCGGACTGCGCTCGTTAAAACCTGGCTGAAGAACAATATTGGCGAGGAACGTCTCAACGGATTGGCGTTACTGCACCAGCGTCGGGACATTTTAATTGACACGGACTCTGTGACTGTGATAAATCGGTTTGCCAAGAGTGGAAATCGCGAACTTGATTTTGTATTGTAGTCAATGATACGACGTTTGTGTGTGCTACCAGCAAAGTGGCGCTTTCGTTTTTTTGTTTAGTCCAAGAAACAATTTTCTGTTTTATTTCAAAGTTATTTGTTTGTTTTGTGGTTTATGTCATTGTGTGTGTTATTTTTTGTTTGGTGTATCAACTGTGCATAGCATGTTTTAGGGTAGGCTGCATCGCTTTCAGGCCCGTAACCAGTTTGGGACACCAGGGGGGGATAAAAGTTTTCTGAGGGGGCACAACTATGTCCAACACATTTTTCCACGGGAAGCAAAGCCCCCCCGGGTCTAATCGCTTTGCCCCTGATTCCCTATTTTGACTGTCTTTCTACAATCTAATTTACAATCAGGAACGCCGGAGCAGCGAGGGTAATACAAGAGTTGAGGGCAATGAAAACTTATAGAAAAGAATATCGTTACCAATTATGTTTGTGTTTGTTCACCAACAAAGTTGCCCTCAAAAACAACGTAAAAACGATTCTGAATTTTCTGGGTACGTGAATTGCTGTCATCAGTGTGTTTGAAGCCCATCTTGATAAACTATGAAATTGCCAATGATGTTGTTATGAAAAGGCACCGCCGCCCAGTGGCGGATTAAAGGGGTTGCTGACTGGGCTACAGCCAGGGGCTCCTAACATTTAAGGGCCCCCAATCCCTAAGTCGGAAAAAAGGGTAATATGTGAACAATACACAATACGATGTAAAAGAAACCATCGCCAATTGGAACTAATAACTAGGCGCTCTGTGCTCACTCACTTGAATTGTTTCGTTTACATTAAAGTAGGTAAATATTTGGGGTGTGGTCTGGCCGACACTCACTAACAAGTTAGTACTCCAAGGTCAAAAAATTAAGGTATTTCATCCGCTTCTTTTTTGGTTTCCGATTCGCATGCGGTATCCACGTCATTTGAATAACGGTCCTGCAGACAGTACCGAAGGAAGTTGTGAACTTAAGTGGTGTGAAGTCCCTCAACAATGGTGAAAGTAATTAGATTTTAGCTTAAGATAATAAATCATGGTGTTATAAGACAGGACTGCCAGAGTTGGTACAGCCTACACGTCACGTATATATCCTCGTGTACTGTACTTTCATGTATTTGCGTGTTCTTTGTTACTGCGATGGATGTTTGAAGTCTAGCGCGTTACGTGTGGGAGTGAAGACTTCATAACACCATGCCAACTGGTAGTTTCAGTGGCGTAGGAGGCGGGGGGCAGGGGATGAAATCGGACCCCCAAAAGTTTTGATTTGGTGAAAATCGGGCAAAATCCCTGAAAATCCGGGCAAAATCCATGGAAATCTGGGCAAAATATCTGAAACCTTCGCAATATCTGGGCAAAAATGGCGCCCAACATGATTTGATTTGAAAAAATGGTGCATAACGTCTGCAGAATCATATGAAGACCTCTTCTTTTGAAGGTCATCTCAAAAGAAGTTCTGCTTGAGAAAATGTTCGCACAAAAAATGGTCCAAATGTTTTTCGGACAAGTTTGGGGAAATCCGGGCAAAAATCCTTCGCACCCCCAAAAATTTGCCTGCTCCTAGACAAGGGGTTCCCAAACTAGGGTACATGTACCCCTAGTGGCACATTTGCCTATCGCAAGGGGTACATTTAGGGTTAGCAACAAAAGGGAAAAATATTTTATACATTATTCAATTCAAATATTTTATACATATGAATTTGTCCGAACCGTTTCCGGGAGTATTGAATCCAGACTTGTTTTCTGCATATTTAGATGATTTATCTCTTGAACTTATCAGCTTCAAAGCTGGGTGTTATATTGGTGAAGTCCTGTTGAACCACTTGATGTTTGCTGAGTGTTTTGTCCAAGTGTACGTTGGTAGCAAAGTATACTAGATGTGTATCAGGCTTATACAAAATCGCATGGAATCATTTTCAACTGCAGCAATACTGTTTGTATGACGTTTAAGGCTAAGACCGTAAAAAGCACGGTCATCCCGTTGCTGACACTGGTGTACAAAGAGTAAAAGCTATTTTCCACTACAAATATTTGCGAATTGTATTAGATATTGAGCTTTCAGATGTCAAAGACTTTCTGAGACAACTGCGATATCAATATTGTGCAGCAAACAAGCTGCGAGATTCTTTTTCCCGATTTTTCGAACGCAGTGAAAAATGTACTTTTTCGTTCCTTCTGTACATCCATGTATGCATCACAATTATGGTGTGATTTCAGGAAGACATACATCCGCAGATTGCGTGTGGCCTATAACTTTGGTTGCAGGGCTCAGTACACCTTCCGTGGCGAACGAGTGTTAGTAGCCATCAGGTTCAACGTAACATTCGTACCTTAGAGGCCTTATTGCGAAAAAATGTGTACCTGTTTCTCGAACGATGGAAAAAGTCCAACAATACATGGTTGCGCGCTTTGATGCAGTCAGATTGTTTATATTCGTCCTTCTCTGAACACTACAACCCCTATTTACTTTGTGACTGAGTGACCGGACGTTCCAGTTAGGGTTGCCAGATGAAAATTTCAATAAAAAGCCAAACAGTGCTGAAAAGAGGCCAGAAAAAGGCCAAACCGATTATTTCAAGACCAGAAAAAGGCCAAATTTTGTTTGTGGCATTGCTGTTCCTTTGTCACATAGGAACATTTAAATTACAAGAATATCATGAAATTTTCTTCGAAATTTGGATTAAGTCTTGCTGGCCTTGTATTGAAGCTCATTACTGACGCTCCTCTGACTTTTCATGGTTTGTGAGATTGCACACTTTGGGTACAATGGTGCCACAGTTTGCATACTGATCCATTAACAGCTTTCTGCACCCATACGAAAGTCATCTCCCATTCACTCCTGTAGTTACAACTACTACAATGATAAGAGCACTTCCTCGATGTCATTGTCGCATTTATATCGCGGAGACGCAGACCGGTCTGCAAGCGTTGAGCCTACTTGGCGCTTACAACACACGAAATGATTTTTTTGCATCATCACTGGAAACGTGTGCACTGTGTAAACATTTCCAGTGATGACGCAAAAAAATTTATTTCAAATCTTGCATACCTCAAATCTTACTAACATCACAACCCTGGCGTCGGTCTAATATAGCGTTTATTACAAATGCTTTGCAAATGTGTTGCCGAATAAAATGGAATAGTAATATTTTCCTTCAGAGGAAACTTTTTCAGCGTAAAAAGGCCAAACGAAATTTTTAAGGCCAAACAGCTTGAGTTGAGGCCAAAAAACGCCAAAAAACCAACTAAAATTTTTTAGGCCAACCAACTTCAAACGAAGGCAAATTTCTGAAATTTGGTCTAAAAAAGATCAACCTGGTAACCCTGGTTCCAGTGTTAGTTTGAGGGCGTGTGCAGACAACAACGCATTCGTTCTTCACCTCACCTTGGCCAGGGTTGAACTCTATTTCTTAACGTGCGATGTTCGTGTCTTACTGTGGACGTAGTGTTGTACCACGTGGTACGAGTTAGTGAACAGATGTCTGTTATCCTGTGATCCTACCACCAACGCCGTAACTAAATGTTCTGTGTCTGTTATTACCAATCTGTGTTGTGCAGATAGTGTGCTTGTGCTGCATGGACTTCGTGTCTGGTTAAAAGAATAAAATAAATGTTAGTGAATATTTATTTCAAAAATCATTATATGCTTATTGGTAAATACATTTTTGTTATTCCCTCAGCCTGTTTGTCATGGGAAGTTTTAGGGACATGGGCGTCGAAAAGAGGGCCAACGCCTCCCCGGATTTTGAAATTGGGCATTTTCTCATCATATTTTTGCAAAAAAGGTTGTTTTCTTAGTTTCGAGTGGTGGAAATGTAACTTCGCCATTTTTGGCCCCCTGCAAAAATATTTTTGACCCACCCCTGGAAAATCCACTACTGGCCCTTCCCTGGAAAAATCCAAGTCCAGCACCCATGTATAGGGGTACATGCTCATGTATCGAAATACTGAAGGGGTACATGGCTAAAGAAAGTTTGGGAACCCCTGTCCTAGACTCATGGTTAGTTTAATACCAATTCTGGTACTGTTTACTTCCAAGATGCAAGTTTGGACATTTTGGTACATACTACTTTTATGTGAATCGCCATTATTTGGTACAATTCTTGATGATTGACTTAAAACAGAATAAACGCAATAATAAAAATCGGCAGATAACGAGTTACTTAAAACGTTAACTAAGAACAAGAATTAAACCGCATCACGCACGTCTTAGTTCTGTTTACAATTCGTTCAAGTAACTCTAAACTTGCTCACGCTAAACTCAATGACTCATTCGATTTACGACTTTAGTGAGACGAAAGATGTGCTTTGAGTTAAGAATTATGTTCAGTGCCATTTTATATTGCAAGTGCAGTAGAAAAATAAACACAATTCAGTAGTGTTATGTCTTATGAGTGAACGTACTACCATACGTAATAAGTGAAAGTGAGTTTCACAACAGTTTTTGATAAGTGAGTGCATGCTCTTGTTCTTACTAACAGTCTTACGGATTGTCCGTGAATTGTGAACAGAAAAATGAATTACTGAATTGCGATGAGTAGAATTATCATTTCTACCATATCAATTTATGACATAACAAACTGGGCTATTGTAGTAGGTAAATTTAAATTTTGGTTAGGTTAGTGTTATTTTGGTCGGGAATCTGGTATGGAAAGCTGATTTTTTCTGAAAATAATGTTTAAAGAAAATTTTATTAACCTCAAAAATGCCATTTGGATATATATACATATACAGCGGAACTCCGCTAGCACGACCATCTACTGGACGGCACTCAATTGGTCGTGTTGGGGGGCTGGGCTGCCGGCTGGAGTGGTCGCAACGCACTTGCATTCCTAAAGGTTTCATGTATTATCGCGATCACTTCATTTCTACAATTCTTTCCTTGATTGAAAGTTATTTAGCTTTTTCTTACGTGCTGCTATAGCCTATCGTTACTGTACTATAAAATCACACAACGGAAAAAGTCGATGGCGGCAGTACAAATTCGAGAAGAGTTTACAGTATGAGTTTGTTACGTTACATTGGCACTTACTGCGCTTGCACTCACGCCTACATCCCTGCATTCAGGATGCTTCAGGACAACGTGATGCAGCTGAGCAAATTGCTGCTGACAGGTTACCTGTTTTCCATCGTAAGGATACCGATAGAATATGGCGGTCGTGTTACGCGGTGTTCGATTAGTAGTTTTGCGACAGCAAGGTTGTGGCCGCGGTCTGGATACCGGGGTGGTCACGTTAGTGAAACAAAAGGTAATGTATTAAAATAGGCAAGACCGCGTTAAAGTGGTCGTGATAGCGGGGTGGTTGTTGACGGCGTGCCACTGTATATTGAAAATATTTCACCGGTGTTTTGTGAACATTTATCGATATGGTTTCAAGTCTGTAGCAAAGCAACAAATGGAGACTTGAAATCAATGAGTTTGTGACGTCCACATTGGTTAACGATTCGTTTTTTTTTGCTCAAGCTTTTTTTGTTTCAATAATACAAATACTTCAGTTCGTTCATTTATTTTTCCCTATTAACGACAGTTTAATATATATAGAAAGGGCCCCTTTGTAAGTTTCAGCCAGGGGCCCCACACAACCTTAATTCGCCCCTGCCGCCGACCCCGTTGCCCCTTTTAGAAGAACAGGGAGCAATGCCCCATCATTTCACCCCTCTTCTGCGTCCCTGAAATTACCTATGATGCTGTTGACCCACGAGCACGTTCGCGGGATATATTTTCGTTCTTAGTGTGTTGTAGTGGAATAAAGAGTTTCTGTACACACGTTTGCGTTTGTCTGGAAATTAACAACTAAAAACTGTTTCTGGAAAAGTTGGCAGTGTGTTTAACCTTCCATCTTCAGATGAACGTAAGTGGAACTCTTTGGACCTTGGCGGGTTCAACAACGCTACCACATCATTCCAACTTCTAGTAAATACGATTGATGACTCTTTCTTCAACTGCGCTGTGAAAAACTTCTACCAAAACAGGACAAATAAAGTGAAGAACATCTTAAAAATCAAATCAGGGAGACCAAAACACGCAAATTCGCCTGATACGAAAACCTGGCATTTATTTGAAGTTTCGCCAGATCCATATTCATGCAGTTCACTAGGAAACAGCACGCTGCTCGTACAGCCAACGAATGCAATGAACGACACAACTCCGAAGTGCAATTTACACATCAGTGCATTCAACAAATGGGTATTTTGAAATTGCACGTGGAAAAGCAGGTATTGAAGAAACAATAAAGAACGACGTACGTATTTCGACAGTACAGTATTACAAAAAGACACCAGCGTGGAAGCTTTCTCACATATCGCTAAGTATTAGCCAGCAAATAGGAGTTGAACGATCATTCTTTTTTTAGAAAAGTGACAGACACTGCGGTGGATCAAACTGTGTAAGCAAACATTTTATCGGACCAATTAGACATCGAGTGGCTGGCTAATTTTTTTCCAACTGGCAGCAACCATGCAACAACGCATTGGCACAAGGCGAAAAAATAGTCCATGAAGAACTTCGCGGCGTTTCAGGAAGCGAAGGATGGTCTAAAATGGAATAAAAATCATGGTGGTCATGTCACTGGAACCAAAACCAGGATGGTCCCTGGAATCAAAATTTAAAGCAACAAATGGTGATGGAAGAGACTTCTGCTCGTACCCGTCAATTTCTTTCCTGAGGAAACGGAAAAAATTGTGTGATGTTCGCGTTTATGAAGCGTCAACACGCTGTTACGTGAAGTCAAGGCTTGTTGAATCAAAATTCCAAGTACCACCATGTCTCTCACCTTGCAATCAGCAGTGGATAGCAGCTAGTCTGATGTTCCACGGAGAAAGGCGCATCACACAAACTGTGCTTTGTGTATGCCGACGAAAGGCTTCTAACATGTGCACACCCCCGTGGAAAAAGGGCCGCAATGTGCAGAAAACCAGACAGCACCCGCAGCTTGCCTTTGATGTTGCACCGGCACCGACGCGATTTAATATATAATGCCTGGGGAGCCTCGTCTCTTGGGTTTCGTCTCATCTTCTTCTGTTTCGGAGGATCCAGGAACAGTCGTGCTGGAGACAGGAGGGGGTTGGAAATCAACCGGGTTTGATGTTCCTGGCACGCTGGAATGCCTGTCGATAGGTGGAACACTGAAGCGAAGTGGTTCACGTATGGGGGGTGCCGTGGCAACTCTGTAATGTGGAAATATAAAAGTCGAGAGTTAATGCTACGAAAATAGCTTGCTACAATGACTAGTCGTGCGTTCCTTCTTTAAACACGTTAAAATTCTGTGTACTTCTGCTGGGCACGATAACTCTCTTCTAAAAGCTGACACAAGGATATTGCAATATGGGCTAGTTAGTCGAAAAAAACATGCCGTTGAATATTTTTTCGCACAATACCTGCGTTGCTGAGAACAAAGTTTAGCGGCAAGACACCGACTCAACGTTTAATATCTTATTGAAAAACTGAACTTTCGTTTTGGTGGTGATTTCAAACTGACACATTCTCGCATGCATTATAGGTTTGGCAACATGACCTCTCCGCATTTTATCCAGGTTTGCTGTTGCGACTGAAACACTTAAACATAATCGGTCATTGGCTAGTTGGTGATGCGTGAGAGTAGATATTACAGTTGCTACAATTCCTGATAAGCCAACCGTAACAACTTTTGGCAATAACACACTGCTACTTTAACCATCACAAAATAAGTGATCTAACTGACTTAGTTGTATGGGCTCCTACATGAGCTGCATTGAAAGGTATTTGAAAATATTGAAGTTCGTTTCGCAAAGGCCAACTGAGCACATAACAACAACTAAGTGGCATAATTTCAAGTAGACGCTTGTAACGACATGTACAAGTTTGAATCTGAAATCGCTTTGAGTTAAACACTGGCCAAATATTCACTATTTATTTATGAGCTACAAACAAATGTATATAAGCTATTCATGTCAAGTTTAAACAGAGGAAGAGTGTGCCAGTAACAAACCGCAAAATTTTTGGAAAGAACGTGAAAAAGTGGGTATAGGTTAAAGAAACTGAAGTATACGGAGGGCGGTCGAATTGAAACGGACGAGGAGAAAAGATTTTTTCAAATTCGCTCCAAGACTCTTTAAACTACTCTGTTGGAAACCACAGAAAAGCTGAACAAAGCCGACACAGAAGCATCGATGAAAAGTGGCCACTTATGTTTCAAGTATCGGACATGAGAGTAACTCTTGCGCGAAGTTCGGCAACTGATTTACTTTTAAAGCTCGCGCCTATGATTTATTTTCCTAAATTGTCAAGAGTCGAGGGGCCGCTTGTAAAACCAAATGTCGGCAGTTCCACATTTACAGGCCGTATCGCTCAAATAAACGCGAAAAGAGTGCAGTAAGTTTGTTGCAGAAGCAGCAGCAGGAACTCATTAAAACTAGTTGCATCAAAAGTAGACTTTCACAACGAAACGAAGCTGCATCGTGGAATATAGAGACTTAATTTTTTTCGAATAACGGAAAAGCACCACCTGTCTTCAATTTAACTGCGAGGGCGTCAGCGACGATAAGTGTGCAACTTGACCTTATGTTTGTTATGTAGCACTTTGTTGAAACAATAGACTCTGATGAAACAGGTGCCTTGTCACCTCGCACGTGTTAACCGAGCCTAATCACGTCATTTTTTTCGGAAAGAAGGCGAAAAAGTAGGTTTTAAGCAAAAGACGCAAGTTACCTTCCCCGTTTCCTTGACAATTCCGAGATTGCAGGAGACAAAAACTCGTCTTGGTCCGAAAGTGAATCGATCAGGACTTGCTTTGCCACTCGCTGCGGTCCCACCAAACGATCAATCAAATCACTCAGGTCGATCTCGTTGCTCAGACTGTCGGAAGACCTGACGCGGGGCGTCTCCTCGAAGTGAATACGGGAGTCGTCGGTTTCCAGCTCAGTGCTGTCAGGGTCGATGCTTGCGAGCTGCTTGTCAACGGGTAGTGTTCGCTGGATTGAAGCGATTCGATCCTCGCTTTCTCGAAGCTTCGCCTGTGAAAAGCACGCGGTTCTCGGTGAAGAAGAACACGCTCGCGGGCAATGCTGCCAGCTAAAGGGCGTTATTCTTATGGAAGATCGATTGAATTTGAGCGAAAGACTTCGGTTTATGTTAATAAGAAATGCAGGAAGGATTGCATGCATCAAAAAGAGCGGCAAGTTCATTCGGTAATGGAGAATCACTTTATTGACAAACTTCTTTTGCCGAAGCTACAAAAGCTCAGGGCTGTTTGCTGTGCAATAGGCGCGACAGAACAAACAACGCTATTTTCAAAATTACGAACATTAAAGTCAGAAAAACATTTCACTGACAAGTCACAACGGGAAAAATACAGGGTGCTGATTTCACAGCACACCTATTCTTCACATCTTTTCTACGAAACTGCACCCCACCAGCACAACATCAACACAAACCTTATAAGCTTTTATCGCCGACTCCTTCATCACTGTCTCGGCGGTTTCTCTCTTTATTTTCTCGTCCTGTAAATCGCTACAACTTTTTGCCAGCTTCAGTTTCGTCTCTGACTTCTCCAGCAACAGGCCGTCGATACGTGCGCGATGGTGATCATCAACAGCTGCAACCCGGTCTTCAAACTGATTTTGTAACATGCTGAGTTTCGTTCTCTAAAAAAAGCAATACGTTTCAGGGAACGGAACGGTTTAGCCTCCTTGCCATTTATTCGCAGGCAAAGGACTTTAAAAACATGTAAACCACAGCAACACCTGCAATAAAATTTTTTCATTTGCTTTTCACTACCATCATCTTAAAAGCCTCATCATACTTCAAACCCAGGGAGATTCGGGTAAAATGGCCGAAACATCACGGCAAAGTTCTCATTTCGGAGTAGAAAAGGACCGATTATTATCAGAGATTTACAAATCTCTATGCATCGCAGTTTGTTGTGTAGCGTCAGCGTCACACCGGGAAGTTTTCGTAAACTACCTCTTGCTTTTGTGAAAAAAACCAGGGTCAACGACATTACGTAAGGATGGTAGAAATGACCGCCCGAAAAATGAGGGCTCCGCGATGATCAAAAGCTCTCGTTTCGCGACCACTTAAGGTTGTTGCTCGCGCATTTCTGAGTTTGTTTTACCAATGCGGGTGTCAACACCTCTTTTGTCCTAGTTAGCTCGTGACTGTCAACTAAACTTCTTTACCTATTCCAGTGCTTTACCGCTCACACTGAAGTCAGGTTCGTGAAGTCATTGTCCCGTCTCTTGCACTGAGTTACATATCAACCTTATTGCATGCAACTCCAAACCAAGTGCATGTTTGGCATCCTGCTCAGGGAGATCAAGCAAGGCAAAATCATCAGCTTATCAGTGTAAACGATTGTTCTTACAACTGTTTACCACAGTGACGCACTGGTGTACGCGGAACTGGCCACCTAGTACAGTGCCACAGAAGATGAAGAGGAGTGGCGACCGAACACACCTTCACAAAGTTCGCCATTCAGCGGTGGTCTTTGAGTGAGGCGCATGATGTGACGGTCGCGGGACCGCTGTCAGTTTACGCGGATTTTCTTTCTACACTAATTGAACTTTTTCAGTGTCAGTATTTTATTTGTGGTAATTCTACAATGATTTTAGAAACTTTAAATTATGTCAGACTGTCATTTAATTCTTTTTGGTACTTTTTGTCTTATGCCCTTAGTCACAACCGTCTCAAATGTTTCCTGTTTCGACCTTCAGATATTTTGATTCCATGTAGCTCTGCATTTTTTCGCTTGCTCTTACCCTGTTATTTGCAACGTGTGATCACTTTAAAGTATGTTTTTCCCTTTAAATGGGATAATTTCCCCTTTAAATGGGATTAATTTAAGAAGCACTGTGAAGTACCATTTGCAATGTCATTCCACCTTCTTACCACAAGGCATTGTTGCGGTCAGAGAGCCCGAGTGACAAGCGCGCAAGGCTTCACACTGTGGCAGCAAGCAACAATAGGGATCACATGCCGTGATCATTCTATCATTGGTTGTTCCAGCTGCATACACATACATGCTACTCTTAGCGTACATCCCGTTCGTGGTGCATCGCGCACCCGATGCTGTGCCGACCGAGAGTTTTCAACAGTATGAACAGTTTTGATGTTGTATCTTTGCCACTTTTATGTTCCAAACTTTCAGGTTTTCACTAAGTTTTGTTTTTATTTCATGCATGCTATTTTGCATTTCCAGTTACACCAGTCATACCATAGCCCACGTGCCCCCTGCCAATTGAAAGAAATATTTTTTTAAATTGTGCATTATTAGAAAAAGGGTCTTCAGCAAAAAAGTCTTAACACATAACACGGTTGACTGAACACGATGACGTCATACGAAGACCATCATCCCACAAGCCTCGGGCCACCACTGTCGGCACCAACAGCGAACAGTTCTCATTGTACGCTGTTTGGACAGACAGGAAATTACAGCCAGTCAAACAATGATGTGATAGCAACAAACAATTGTTACTGGTTATTTTTGCAAGCAAGCATTGCCTTGAGGAGTCTGGCAATATGATTTTTCGATGTCCACGAGCAAGTTTAATAAAACTTTTGCATATTCCCAGGACTTCGAAATTTATTGAAAAATAATAATTTCGTACTTAAAACTGCGGCCTGAAAAATACCGCGCTGGTTATACACCAATTTGGGTATCTTGCGGCATCTTCTGATAAATGTATTAGTGTACCATTAAGATTGTGCGAATAGTCTCTTGCAAATTCTATACAAAATATAACCCTCACGGTGTCATCAAGGTCCACGGTCGTTCTTCGAAGCAAATCATTCTGTTCTCGTAGTTGTTTTTTCAAATCTTTGACTTCCTGTTGCGAATGGTCGAGCTGTTTCGATCGACGTTTCAGCTCCTCGATGTCCATTCCGTCACCAGTCAGTTTTCGCGTCACGGTTTCCACCTCCAGCTTGTGCTCTCTGAACATGTCAAAGCCGTAACCGTTAATGAAAACGTCGCTTGCGTATCGTGGTTAAACATTTACCTTTTCATAAATGTATATATATATCTGTGTTTATTTTCGTTTACACTTTTATTTAACGCATGCTTGCGGAGTTGGTGAAACAATTCTGAAACGTCGCGAAAACAGCTGACAGTGTGACAGATTAGCAAGAACGCCACCATTCAGTTACAGCACCGATCCACGAAGTCCCTTTAACGGCTAGCGTTGTCTTTTCTCATACTGCGCACTGTGACGCAGGAAAAAAACGCTCAGAACACCCTTAAACAATTTTGAAATGTTAAGACAGAACTTTGGTTTCAAACACATCGCCGCCAACAAACCTCATCATTTCGTTCATCGTCTTTTTAAAATCCTGTCTCATCTCGAAGCGCTCTTCGGAGAACTTTTCCTCCAGAGCACGCTTGCAATCGTCAACGGCATTATCGATCTCGCGCTTCTTTTCCCACTCAATTTCATCCACCTTATCCGAAAAAAATTGATTGAAATTCGGGGCCTCGGCCATTTGTACTTCTGCTCGGCAGTGTGACTACAAAGAAACTTGCAAGCAAGCGCCATTTTTTCAACTTGGCTAAGAAATCTAATGTTTGTTCGCTTATGTTCAAATTTTCTGGTCAAACAAACACAAAATGATTATCACGGGAGCACATATCCGCAAAATCAACCGCAAGCATCTAAAATGTACATGTGCTCAGTTTCGTCATACTCGTTTTCCTACTCCTTTCGGAGTGTCACGAGTGGTCTGCGGCGCCCATTTCCGCTTCCTTGCGCCGTGGGCCACGTGGCTATTTTCGCAGTGAATGCTGCACTGGTGGCGAATCAATGGCAGCACCGCGCATGAACTGTTTCCTTGCACCCACCCATTCACGCTGAGCACGAGGGTGGACAGGCCGCAGTTACCATTTTTCAAGTCTTCAGTTTGACCCGACCGGGAATCGAACCCAACCTACCAACTGCAGCATATAGCCGGTAATTTACCTTGAAATTCCACTGGCCATTCATCTCATCTTGCAAATGAGAGCGAAAATTTTTAAAAGATGCTTGCAGTAGCCGGTATTCACTTCGAAGTTCTTCGTAACGCTTTTTCGCGGCTGCTTCCACCTCGGCGACTTTAACGTTGTTTTGACGACCGACTTCTACGAGCATTTCTTCATGTGCCTATTATAACGGGTAAGACAACGTATACATTATATACATCGTAAAACGAAGTAATAACACGAAAAGTAATGCAGTGGAACTGGACCGAAATTTAAATTTTACTTTCTCGCTGAAAGCGGAGATGCTGACTTAAAACTGCAATTTCAACCTTTCAGAATCGTAAGTGTTCAGGATCAAGCGATTCTCGGCTGCGGGTCATTTGGATAGCGAGTTGGTGAAGGACACAGATGGCCGCGAGAAGTGATGAGAGGTTTTAATTTATATTGGCAAAATAGCATCCCTGTAAACAACCCATTTACTCAATAAAAAGAGCATCTTGACTAGAAGAAGCTTATCGCTTATTGCATGGAATACGCTTTTCTTTTAACCTTATTGCAAGTATCCATAGGCGTGCAGGGTGAAAACATTGGCAAAATATGGAGAAAACTTAGTTTGCATGCACGTACATGTCAATGCCAAAATACATAGCGGATAGACAGACATCAAAATTAATATTTTTATGTTACGCACTCATTCCGATCTTCCAATCAGGCATCATCTTTATTCGCGTGTATAATTTTCAAAAATTTTGATATAACTACCTCATTAACTTTCGTAATTTCATTGCACATACCTGTTGTTACATTTTTCGACAAGTTGATCAAGTGCCATGCACGTTGGGCTTAATTTGAAACCTGCACTCACTGCATGCTGTATCTATTGCAATGTTACAAAATTGCACTTATTGCAATGTTACAAATGCACTTACTGCAATGTTACAAATGCACTTTCCACAATGTTACAAAATTGTATTTCCCGGATAATAGATACTAATTGATAAAGTTTATAAAAAAGTGTTGTATCAAGACCGGCACTGCCGGTCAAAACCTCCGTTCTCTTAGATGCTTTTTTGCAAAACTTCTACACCTAATTTTTGTTCAGATTTGGAACTATTTCTTAAACGCTTTGTGGCCAATAAAACAATTTTCGAGGCCTAATCTCAGCCTCAAAGTGGTTCTTTTTCTAGTGGGCTGAGTATTATTTCATCAGTTTTCGTGTTTGCGTTATCTCCCCCCCAAAAACTGCCAGGCGTCAGTCTGCAAGCTTTGCCGCACTCTGGTTTTGAATGTCGTACGTGTGTGATGCTGGTATCATGACATTGCGCCTGATCTCGGACGTACACCTGACAAAGAAAATTCTGTTCACTTTTGATCTTTCCTAAATCGTCGACAAAGTCTGGTCTTTCCCTACTGCTTTTCTGATGTTATTCAAAATTATGAATTTTGATCTCTGTACAAAATCTTAAGAAAAAAACACACGAAAGTGTCAAGAACACTGCTGCGATTCACCGATTTTCACATCCAAGTCTTAACAAACTCACGCATTATCAGATCGCTGCAACAGCGTAGTTAACTCCTGTTGCACTTTTTGCGCAAATAGATTCATCAGCAAATTGTGCTTAACATGGAATATTTTAGCCCCTCGTATCTAGCAGCGTTACTTTCATTAACTTAAAAAAAAACATTGTAATGTACTCTTAGAACACTATTCAAACCACACACAAATATCTAAAAATTGTGCAATTTTTTTGACCGGAATCAAAGCAATTGCACTGGAAAACGTGGTAAAGTTCGACTTCCAGTTCCTGGCCAACAGGGTTACATCTCTTAAAGCCCAGCAAATAAGATCAAAATGTCAATACAGTACTAACTTTGTGAATTTTTTCAATTTCCACAGCGTATTCCTGTCTCAATCGTTGTTCTAAGTCCTGAAGATCTAGGTTTGCTCTTTTCTTGGTACCTTCATGACGCAAACGCTCTTCTTCCAGAAACGTCGTCAGGTAAGTGACTTGTTCGCGCAGGTCGGCTATCAGCGACTCCCTAACAAAACTCGCGTTTCAACCTCCTCTTTATCAAAAATTTAAAAAATACAAAATCGAAGCCGACACTGTCTACATTTCCAGTATGCACGAAAACAAGTTAGCCAACTCAAAATTGAACCTGGTGTTAAATACATGCAAGGCTAAATTAGTCGGACCAGCTAAAATTATGGACAATTCTATGCATGGACATCATTTCCAACAGATGATATGCAACAAAATGTCTAGGTCTGTTTGGCACAAGTCTTTAATACGATAATACAATTCTTCGCAAAAAGGCTTCGGTTGCATTATTTCTTTCATAAAAGTATTGCTGGCAATTACAATTTGTTTCAACCGCTTCAACTAACGCCTCAGACATTTGCAAACAATTACCCTACGAACTAGGTTTAACAGATATTTGCAAACGATTACCCTAAGAACTAGGTTTACCAGACGTTTACAGACAATTTCATTTAAAGTAATAACTAGGTTTAGCTTTGCGGATGCTTATTGCTAAGTTTAACAGCATTATAACCGGTGACCGATTTTTGTGGTTGTAGAAAACATTTGTATCTGCTATCGCGCCATAGCTTAGATTAATACATGAGAACTTACATGCGAATTGGATCCAACTTCCTGCAACAAAAAACAGGGATGATTACAGGTAATAATACGCACACATACTGACTACAACAAAAACTGACAAAGCAGCACACCCAACTTGCCGAAATACTTCAATCCAACATTTTCTTTGCAATAGCAGGAGGTTCACTTGTGCTTTGCGGAGCAAGTAAAGCAAAACAAACCAATAGTGTGACAAAAAAATGCCTAAATCATTCTTTTGTTTGGTCACAAACCCTTTGTGTACACAAGAGAATAGCTGAACAAGCCAAGCCCGCACGAGCACAAAAAAAACACTGAAGCAGCTGAACCTGAACGTGCCGTAGACTGGAGGGCCTTATGCGCCTTGTATACAACGGTGTGCTTTGTACAGCCGTAGTGATGTAGAAAATCTGGTTGAGATAACCAGATGTCTGAAGAACGTATGCTTTCTATATTACATTGTTTTCAAACAAAAGGCTTTACATGCGCGGCCTGGATACATACATGGGTAGGCATCAGTTGCGTTACTACCGTAGTATTTTTACGATGTTAAACCTCTTTTCTTGCCATTAACAACTCAAAACCGCAGGTTTCGGCACATGTGGCTTACAATGTAACACAGTTAAAAAACGTGTAAACAAATTTTCAACTGTACGTTAGTTATTTCGCAGTGGTAGCAGGATAATTAGCAGGGCAATTCGAGTTTTTTTTTATGATTTGAAGTTCTCTTTTCACGTCTCGCTGTGTATTCAAATCAAAAGCATTGTTTTAATGAGTTGGTTGGACCTACAAAACATACAGTGATGGGAATCCGTCACCACAAGGTCATTGGTGATCTGCGAAGCCAAACGTGATGGCCCACTTGATTTCCTAAACTGGCGCGTGAAGTTCCGAATCAGCGAGTAATAAAACTACCTGCAATTGCAGTAAGGTTGCCCATCATTCGTGGACCATGCCGGTGCTGCTCTGCTAAAAACTAGCGACCAGATACTTAGACACTCACGAACAAATTACCGAAGAGATTTTCTCAAATACCAGTCGGTAAACGGTAATATTCAAAAGAATTAGACCCAGGGACGTAGCTACCCATTAGATAGTGTGGATATATCTAAAGGCGGAAAATTTTACTATAATAGTATTCGCGTAATAAATCCAGAGGTGGATTTGTAATTAAGTCCTTAAGTACGTTGGGACGCAGGTGGATTTATAAAAAGCACTCCAGTGTCGCAGTTTTGTGGCATGTTGCTATTCACTCTGTGACGTCATATATAGAATGTCGCAAACCCACGTTCCTGCTTTCTGGCAGAATGCGATGCATAGTAAACAGCATCATTGCCCACTTACAGTACATTTCATAGTGTTTCTTCTTCGCTATCTGGCGTTTTTTCCATGAGCCTTTGTTAGGTAATTTTCTGTGGCTAGCCTTTTCAGTCAACAGCAATTTTTTAATTTGCATACGTAGGCCTGTAGCAATACGTAAAAGGGAGTTTTTAATCTTTCATCTGTTTTCCCCATGAAAACTTGTATTTGTCGTCTCACGCAAGGACTGCTAAGCAGGGGTGTAGTGGGATGGGAACGGCGTTCCCACATCTTATTGCGCTAATTTGCATTGCTAGTCAAAAGTCTACAGTGAAACAGGAAGATCTAGTGTGGAAATTCTTGTAGGCGAATGCTAACTTTATTCGAACTACTTGGTTGCAATCTTCCTTTTTATTTGGAGTGGGAACGGCGTTCCCACACCTCTTATTTAGCACTACACCCCTGCTGCTAAGTATCACGCACTGTTTTAGTCGTACTCAGTCCAAATGTCACATAAAACCCAAGTAACACATTATGACAAACTTTTTTGACGCAAACAGTGATATAAGGCTAAAATGAAACGACAACAAGCTGTTTATTCTGAACTGCATTGAGTTCCGAAAACGTTGCAGCAGTTGCAAAGCTTTTAAGTTGTTTATAAACAAACCAAACAGATGCTTTTACTTGGCTGGCAGCTCTTGTTTTGGAGGGTTAAAGAATTCTTCTTGATTAATTCGTACGAAAAGTTTTCCTGATGACTTGGAAAGTCTGTATCCTGGACCCAAGTTAAAAGTCTCCACATTCTACAATTGCACGATATCAGTTGATGTTCAAATCACGTCATGATGTTGGAATGAGCAAAAAACGCATTTCGTTTGTCTAACTTACAACGTGAAACCAAACCATTTTAAGCGAACGCATTCTATCACTTACTTCATATGATGTTGGGTGATGAATAGAGCCACTCAAGCTTCTGCATTTTTTGGAGACATTTTGTGTTTGAAAACCATACCCAGAACCAGCACTTTTTGCTTTTTTCTGAGCAAGAAAAGGGGATGAGATGTGAGAAATATGCAAATCTAATTCAAATGTAACTATCAAAAAATTCAGCAAAGCAGGCAAGGTGTGTTGTTAGTGGCGTGCTTAACTCAACTCACATTCAAAATGATATTACATGCTGAAGATTTACGTGTTTGGTCCCAGCATCAGTGTTCTTCACCATCTTCTGAAAATTTTTATGATTAAGCTGCTGAACACAGAATTATTTATAATTGTAACAAGAAAGTTAGTGTAATTCATCCTTAAAAGTATAAGCACCCTGCAACACCTGATATTTCTCTGAATGGTGTACTCATAAAGTTTGCTGAACAAATCAAATGTCTTGGTGTATTAGCTCATGTCTCACTTAACAATGACTCTCATATGCAGAGACAAGTGAAATGACTTTAGTGTGTAGCAAACAAGTTCAAAGTTGCCTTTGCTCAGTGCTTAACTGCAGTTAAAAATATTTTTTCATGCCTGCATACCAACGTATGCCTGTCAGTTGTGAAACAAGTGCACACAGTCTGGTATTAAACGTCTCTGCCCTGCCTACAACCATGCTCATTAAAGTTTGCATTGAATCTCAAGGATATAAGGGATCACCCACATCAAGTCACCCATTTTGTAAAAACATCTGATGTCTTAAATTAGAAACAATTCGTATGCTTGTGTTCAATGGATGTGCATGTTCAAAATTTTTTATTTACTTACTTCAAATATCTGATGCATTTCACAAATCTTCATTTTTCTCATTATGCAACAGCTCTGTACAACGATGACCAAACACAGCGTTTGCTGATTGTTTCGGCATTTGTTCCTCTTCAGCAATGCCAACACGTATTAACATACACCTAGCCCAGTGTTTCTTAAACTTTGCAAACACACCGAACCCTTACGTGATTTTCCAAGCTTTTGCCGAACCCCATTTTTACCCAATATAACACAAGTAAAAATGGGTTACATGTTTCAGATGATCTTTGTCAAAGCCTAGGGGTTCGATCAAACCCAGTTTAAGAACCACTGACCTAGCCTGTGGTTGCCATGTCTCAGGATTACTATATTTTTGTGTTCTTTTACAAACCCCGATGATATGGACCCTGTGTCCGAGCCAAACATGTAAATAAAAAAAAATAATAAAGGTGGTGTCATCAATAAGCAGGCAAAACACTATTTGAACTGATAGATTCTGTTCCTGCTTGTTCAACAAACTTACAGGGGTTTGTCACATAATTTTTTTGGATGTTTAAATGTTTAACTAGTATCACTGCTTCCATGAAATTTAGAAGGTTCAACAGGCATAAGAATACAAGTTTACTATTTCTCTGCCAGCTTGCTTCAAAATTTAACATCAGCAAAAAAAACAGCCAAACGGTTGATTATATATTAAAGTCAACTGCTGTGTGAAAAATTTCACCAAACCAAGAAAACATTTAGGTATACTTTTAGTAATAATAGTATTTTTTACTTTAATATACAACATATGATCTTAATATTGTCAAGATGCCTTTGATGGGATTAATCACAGTTTGTGCTACCATGCACAAGCAGGTAAGGTACAAGACAGCACTAGTAAATTTTGGTTTGAATGAAAAACTCAATTGTGAAACTTTACATGCAAAATAAAAATTTTATCTCTGTCTTATTTTAGTGTAAAATTCACCTTTAAAATATTACGTTGTAACAGGCAATATGCACCAATTTTCCAAAATCAAGATCTGCCATTCACATTTTCCACACCATGTAAAAAGCAACAAGCAGATATTAATATCAGGGTTTTTTAAGGCATTTTTAGGGACCCGATTCAGGTCCCTAGAATCAGAGAAAATTATCATCGGGTCCCTAAAATCAGAGAAAATCGGGTCCCTAGAATCAGAGAAATCGGGTCCCTACAGATCCAAACCGGGTTCCTAACATTTTCCTTAAAAAAAAACTGTTAATATATAAGTTTTTATGCCACTCCTACTTTAAAAGTTCTTCCAACAGAATTTAAATTTCATTAATACTCAAGTGGAAAACAAGCCAACACAGTATATACAACAACTGTTGGCATCGTTAAAAAAGATATTTTCTTATCTGTCAAAAACAATCCTGGTCATGCAAAAACGTGATTCGCAAAATATTATGTGGCTAGTCGCACAAGTATAATATGTGGTTGAATATCTATTAGTAACCATGACTTACCTTGTTAACTTGGGGAGCAGGGTCAAACCCATGTTTGGTAAACACAGTTATTGTTGTTATTTTTTAAGTTAACAGTAGCATTTTATATACACACAGTAAGCATATAAAAATCCAAGCAACAAAATATAACTTACCACCTGGCAATATCCAATGGCAGTGCGAGGCCTTCTAGGAAGCGGATAAGCCATCTTATGGAATGGTTAAAGATAATATCTCCACATGTGCTAGCAAATATATCTCTGAAATTAAAAACCATAAATTCATAGCAGTGAGATTTTTATACCTCAAAATGCTTAATTTTAAACTAATCCAAGCCTGTGTGAGAAGGTGAAAAACGAAAGAGCAGTCATTTCCTATGAATGGTACTGATACATACTGATACGTGTATCATTATGTATACATAATGCTTGAAAATGCAGCCACACATGCCATTCAACAAATGTGGTTAAACTGTCATTCTAAAAATTATGTGTACGTACATTTTATGTATGTGACCATGTTTCCTTATTATTTATTGAATGCTTTACTTTTCAGTTTTTAATGAGATATGCAGTCAAAAGCCCTACTTGATAATAACACTTATGAAATTTCAGCACATACCTGCAAGGCTTTTTCTTTATAGTCCAAAAGTTAATTTATCTCAAGAGAATATAATTTAAACCTTGCAAAATGTTATCTGTGCTTTAATCAAATCTATTTTGCTGCAAAACAATTAATATTATATATAATTAGGTTGCAAAAAAGTAAAACTATTATCAGTATTATTCACTTTATATACACAAGGAGCTTGGAATCAGTTCACTTGAAGCTGTGGAAATGTAGCCACATGGTGCTTTCACTTCACACTGATAAATACTTTTGGTATTATGTTACATTTTTGACAAAGAAACAAAGTATTCTTTTCAGCATATCAACATAATCACCATTGAAGCAGATCCTATTTCAGGGAAACTACAATAAGCTTGCCATGTTCATTGTTTCCAAATGGACCATAAAAGGTTGTTGAAGAGGTTACAATTTAAACATGCCATTTAACTTTGAAACAGGGTATGTGTAAGAGCAACATGTACACATGCTATAAAAACTATCATAAGTGTATATAAAACAATGCCATGAATGCACACCAGTAGTGGCATTAACAACAGAAAGCTGGCAATGAATACATTGTTTGAGTAAACTTAAAAACCACAATTACACGTACCTGCAATAATAAATAAAACAATTTTAGTTCAGTGTAGTGATGTTAAGCAATGTCCAGCAAATATTGTAATACTTACTTTCTCCTAGATTACAAATGTTGTTAAGGTTTGCTCAGGCTTGTGACAATAAATTAAAAGCCACCAAACGTGCACTTTCAAATTTTAGTGTGGTTCATAAACAATCTTTCAATAGGTTATTGAAACCATTTGTTTAAACGTTAACACCAGCATATTGTTTCATTTGTATGCTAAGATAGCCTATACCTACTGTTAAAAATTAATTTAATGAGAAGCTACCCAGTATATGAATTTCAATTTTGATAAATATCAGACATAAGTTTTTTAAGCCAAAACAAAATTATCATGAAGCATATTAATATATTTATTTGATTGTAAGCTGCAGCTTATAAATTTTTTTCATTATTTTGTGTGGCTTATAATCAAGGGCAGCTTACATTTTTAATCTCTTTACCTTATCGAAAAGTATAGATGATGCTCAGTCTTCCCTTGGCTAGATTTTGTTGACCAAACTCTCTTTTCACATTCTACTCTCTTTAGCATCACATCTATCACAGAAGCATTATGATGAACAGAAGGCAGTTGTAGTGGTGTAAGCATCATTTACAGGTTTTGCAATTAAATGTGAAATGTGCTAAGACACGGAAGTATCTGAGGCTTAGATAAACTATGTTCACGTGCAGATTACATTAATTTTTAAACACCATTCGTGCAGCTTACAATCAAGGGAAACTAAAAATTGAATAAATACAGTATACAAATCGTCATGAACTTATGTGCAGTGGTTTGAATAAAAATGTCTGATGACTACTGCATTTGGAAAAAGACAAAATGTATGCTTACTACCTAAGTATTCAAAATTTGATTGTTGCAATGTTATACATGTTCCATTATTTGTTTCTTATCAATTTCAGCAAATGTTGCAAGATATAACAGAACTTTTAGTACAGCAGGGTACTGATCTACAACACATCAATTACAACAATCAAAACCTGGAGGTGGTTTAGTCACAACTGGGCTGAAAGCAGATTGCTAATAATTTGCTGAAGCACTAGTATCAATCCAAAATGTTCTCATGTGTTTAAGCCAGCAATAGAACAAGCACAGGTGAACCAAAGTCTTGTACTAATTAAAGCACAATAAATTGTTACAATGTTGAGGTTTTCATTTATTTATCAAAAAGTTACTTTTTATATGTTAATGACTTGTCATAGCCAGTGGCAATTCCAATTGACACAGAGCCACAATCAAGTAAAAAAGGTAGTCATATTTTCTCATAACATACAAGAACCAATTACAGCCAATGTTATGAGAAGGTAAGCAATTCATTCATAGAGTAGAGCAACACCACCATCGTGTCAGACACATTCAGACTATATTTAATTTACCTCACATCTTGTAATTTCTTTTATAAGAGTAAACATCTATTGTTTAAATAGATCTTGCAGACCAAATCAGACCAAGCCTTTTAAAATAAGATACATTAATACAAAAAGATTTAAAAGATCATTCAGAATTTTTATAATGTTTGTAAATTTTACAACTGTCATATTTACAACTTTTATATTTATGCAAGTGTCTGTAATTATTTGTAAGACCTGACATAGAAACTTCAGTCAGAAACTAAGGATACAGGGTCACTACTGCAACACAATTTTTCAGAAATGAGTAGAAGGTATAATATTGCCTTTTAGCATTTTTACATGTGCATACAATCTTTATGTTGAAGTTCCAATGTTCCAATGTAAGCAATTTTTTGGGAATGATGTAATTTTTAGTTAATGAGTGCCATAACTTGCGTTCTGATTCATCAAGTGTAGCTTTAAGCTTAAAGTTCAGCTGCTTTCTGCTTCACTCTTTCAATGTTTCACCCATAAGTATTGCATGCAGATTTCAGGACTGAGGATGCTTTAAAAGTTTGCTAATTGATTGCTTCATTATGTCCCTTGTGGAGAGTAGTTACTTAATGTGTAAGCAATCAACAAAGGTTTTGGTGATTTATTGATGGTAAATTGTTAAATTTACTTCTACTATGCCTAAAACAATCATTCAAATCAATATGTTTTCAGCATATGAAAAAGAATTTACTATTCGCAGAGTTCCTATGGAGTCTGGAAAAGAATGAAAAAAAGTTTAGCATATTTCCAGCCTGGACATGTCTGGAAAAAATTTTTGGTCTGTTATAGAAAAAGGAAATAATTTTCCAGACTTGATCTTTTGATCTGCATTCTAATCATTCTGATATATTCTATTCTGATATCTTTGATAAGACAAATAATTTTACTTTTATTGTGTTAGATTGTAGTGCTTGTATTTGACCTGGGCATGTCATTCGGAAAAGTTAAGATGAGAAGAAGTCTGATAAGTATGTACTTTCCACAATAGGTGTAAGCAAGGAATCGATCCGCAAATTTTTAATAGATAGGATTCTATTTGAATAATAAATAGGATTCTATTTGAATAAGGACTGAGGATGCGTAATTTTACGTGAAATCGATTTCCTATTAAAAATTTGCTGATTGATTCCTTGCTTACACCCATCGTGGAAAGTACATACTTGAACATAGATATGTGCAAGTTTGAATCATCACAAAAAGACGAAAGCAGATGGCAGTCGACTGATTCCTTGAAAACATACAGAAGAAACACTAGTGCCTTTAAGTGAAGTCTGATAAATGTCTGGAAAAGGTCTTAAAATAGTCTAGAAATTCATGCTCAAAATTGCATAAGAACCGTGTACGTGTAACAATCAACAAACATTACTATTTCATTTTTTTAAATTTTCATGCCACTGTACATGAAATTACCACTGACATTCTTTTATCACAATAGGTTAATTCCGCATCTGGTCACTGCTTGCCTAGTTTAGTGTTACCAATCAAATAGATTACAAATCATGTTTACTATAAAAGCAATCCTTATGTTAATGATCATTTTTTATAGACCAGCATAAAATTTATTACATACATTTCTTAGTACATTGATAATTATCAATAATCAAAATATCTAAGAGACATCTTTTGACATCATTTTGGCTAACAATCATGGATGAAGCAAAAAATGTTCACTATCACAAAAGGTAGTGTCTATTTTACCTGCTGAAGCAAAAGCTGTGCTGGTGATATTTTGCCTTGAGTATAACATGATTGGTTGAAGTGGTCATATGACAAGTACAACATGCAAAGAGGCTAAGGTTAAGTGGTTAAGGTTGTGGCTTAGTTTTACAGTTAGGGTTTAGCCTACAGTTCATGCAATGGAGACAAGAAGCCGCTAACAGCTTGCCAGTACCGAGACCATGACAACATTCTTCCATGCATGTCTGTTGGACTGAGCCGTTACTGACATTAAGGCCAACTATGCAGGTCATGTGTTCTGTACTTGTCATGTGACCACTTCAACCAATAGTGTTCAGCTAAGGGCAAAATAGCCGCAGCACAGCTTTTGTCTCATGAGGCAAAATAGACACTGCCATAATAAAATCAACGCATCATGTTTAACACGCAGTTGATTGTACGAACATTTGTTGATTAAGCTTTCAGACATGGTAAACAAAAAAAGCTGTTAAACAAAAAAAGCTGTGAAGCCAAATAAAGTGGAACTTACAGGGGTAGAGCATAAGAATAAACCTATGATTGACTGAATTTTCTAGGAAACTGTATCATTGTATGTAGAATAGTTGTGTTGCAATTGGAAAACCTGAGCGGCAAGTGTGCAAAGCTTCACACTGTGGCAGCAAGCAACAATAGAGATCACATGTCATGATCACTATATTATTGCTTGTTTGCGCCACATATATATGGGTGTTATTCTTTGGGCACATCCCATTCGTGGTGAATTGCACATTCAACACAACACCAACCGAAAGGTTACAACAACAACCCTCCCTTTTTACAATGAACTGCATCGATTGCATGTTCATTTTGTGAACATGACCAGATGAACCATGCACATAGGTGAAGCAAACAAGCAACAATCAATAGGGGTTGAAGCAGAGAATGATGCATTAAAACACAACACTGCATTATAGAAGCAAGTAATTTCATTAAAAAAGCAAATAACAAGGAGAAGCAAACAATGCTTATCCACAAATCGGGAAGAGGTAACACAATCACCCACGGACCATAATCCAATGGAGTGAGTACCATCGGTAAATGTATGTCCTACCTGACACATGGCGTCACCAAATGAGGCTGAAGAAGCATGAGTATAAACAGATTACAACACGTTTAGCAGCAAACACCAATCCAATAATTGTTGGGCACATGAAAAACACAACAAGCTCAGTTATTGTTAAGGAGCAGAGACTTCAGTTCTACGAAATATATAATAATAATAATTATTGCGGACTCATGGTCCATATCATCACAGACGCAATCATAGACACAAGCACAAAAAATGGTTAGCGATACAACAGTGCGCATTACAGAAAGGAAGTGACTACGGATACGCCTGTCCTGATAAAAAGGGTCAGTTTGTCATTCAACCGGTGTGGATCTTGTGGTGTAGTGGTTAGGCGTGACGGCTACCATGCTGATGGTTTTAGGGTCGACTCTCACTTTGCCGACTTTTGTTTTGTTTTTTTGTCTTTACTTTTTTTAGGCTTAGGTGTTACATTTACTATTTAGGAGCTAGTGTTAGGTTAGGTTAGGGTTAGCTTAGCTTACCTTAGGGTTAGGTTACCGTTAGGTTAGTTTAAGGTTAGCTTAGCTTAGGGTTAGGTTAGCATTAGGTTAGGGTTAGGATTAGGTTAGGGCTACGGTTAAGGTTAGGGTTTATCTTTTATGTTTAGTTCATTTCTACCAAGCCTACTGCACTCTCGTCGTGCGTAACTGTTATGTCATAGGTGGCGTATTCATAAGTTTTCAAATTTCAAGATCCACAGGCGTATCTATAGCCACTGCCTTGCAGAAATGGTGTTTGCACATGACTGACACTGAGACAAGCAAAACACTTTAGGAAGTGACTACGGATATGTCTGTCATGACGCAATTCAAATAAAAGGGGCAGTTTGTCATTCAAATTGCGTGGATCACATAGCGTAACAGTTATGCGTAACAGATGCCAATGGTTTTCGGTTCGAATCTCACCTTGCCAACTTCTGTTTTGTTTTTTTTACTTTTTTTCAGGCTTAGGTGTTACGTTTAGCGGTTAGTGTTAGCTTAGGGATAGAATAGCATTAGGTTAGGTTAGATTAGGGTTAGGTTAAGGTTAGTGTTAGGTTAACGTTAGGTTAGCATTAGGTTAGGGTTAGGATTAAGGTTAGGGCTACAGTTAGGGTTAAGGTTGGAGTTAGGTTTAGGGTTTATCTTTTACGTTTAGTTCATTTCTACCAAGCCTACTGCACTCGTGTCATGTGTAACTGTTACATCACAGTTGGCGTATGAATAAGTTTTCATATTTCAAGATCCACAGGCATATCTATAGCCACTGCCAACACTTTATCATCACCACAACTGTATGTATCGGCATTCACAAGAGCACTTGACTATACCATTATCATTCATTTATAATAATAATGTCAGTACTTATTTATTGAGATATATCCACCTATTGCACAAACATGACTGGCGTCATGTAACTGACACCTTGGTTTAGCTTTACACGATTGTGGACCTAGGAATCAGACTGAAGTCAATGTCTGTGATGTGAGATCTTGGAGCTGGTGGAGGTGAACATCCCTACAGTACCTCTGCCTCGAAAGCCTGGAATCGCAGCAAGGGCGCTCCTCAAAAGTAAATTGCTTGCCAAATTACATCTCTCCAGCTGCAAAACATCGGGATCATAAAATTGAGTGATACAGATAATGGGATGCCAAATACTAAGACACTGGCACAACAGTATTCATAAGTCGCAATACATTTCAATTAGATGCTGTGATCAAGATTTCATGCATGGATGGATTTATTTATAACTACCGCAGCTGAAGCGTGCGAAAATCACCTTGCTTTTACAAAGAAACAGTAATCTAATTCGCAGCTGTGATGGCGTGACTAGAGTCACGTTTTTTACCGAATGACTTGAGTCACAATCAATGACTCAAGACAAGAATCAGAGTCATTTTTACAAAACTAGCCGTTCACCTCTAAACCTTTTGTCAGAATGGTTTTTCTCAGGGACGCCGGAGAGCGGTGGAATTTAATTTAATTTAATTTATTTGTTTGTTAGCAGACACGAAGTCCATAGTATGAACACACACACTCTGCAGAACGCAGGTTGATAAAAACAGACAATACAGAACGTAGTACAAGACATTGAAGCCGGCGATATCACA
>Ga0210059_1001378_pt1 | contig 36344 bp, 22 predicted proteins | sample Ectturendosymbi2_FD_188042 | JGI IMG/M metagenome (GOLD analysis project Ga0210059, IMG submission 188042) | Ecteinascidia turbinata endosymbiont from Florida, USA - Sample 2 (SPAdes) (version 2) | ecosystem: Host-associated > Tunicates > Ascidians > Unclassified | place: Key West, Florida... | reverse complement strand
AAAGATTTTTTTATCATATGTTTAAAACAAATGTTTCTGAGCATGACAAAATTTGTGGGCACAAAAAAGATTTGGGAGTAGCTTCCCCGGAATGCCCCCCGTGTCTGCGGGCCTGGGCAGAACCGTCGCCAGAAAGTCTTCCATTGGGGACCTTCATGTTTGTGCAGCGGGGCTAGATATTCTGAAAATTTATTTTTAATTCACAACATGAACAGCATTTGCAGATTGTGCAAATTAATTATAGGCCTACACATTTTGCAACAAATACCCATAGTAGGCTCGTAGTTTCCAACTTAAATTTTTGAACGAGCTTAACAAAACGAATTGGGTCGTCAGTCAGTGTCATTAATTGACGGCGGTTATTTGAAGATGTCGTAATGAGCTGCAAATATAAAAACCAATGTAGGACATCAGAATCAATCCTATCGTTCAGTTATGAAAACATTATTACTGAAGGAGCAGACATGAGGCCGGTCAAAGCATGTGTGCCGCGACGAACGTTTTCTTTCATTAGCGCAAATTGATAAACTTTACCATGAGCTTAAGTGAAATATGCTTATAAAGCGTGCGCATTGGGCTTTTAACTGGCCGAAATACGCCTGCATAAACCTTGCTGATGTTTGGACTGTGTGGAATCTATCTTATATCTTCCACATGCACACATTTAAACAAGCGTTACTAAATCCGCTGATTGCATTCACAACGAATGTACTCCGTTGTTTTGAATGTTTTGTCCTTTGTCACAAATTTGTACATGTCAAGGCAATTGATATTTTTTGAAGCAACGCGTTAGTTGGTAGACTATGTTGTGCTCTTATTTCAGATCCGTTTAAATTTTTTGGAAACTCTACCGACATCAGCATAACGGCTCATGTGACGGTCATATGATCGCCTGTCGCCAAGATCAGCGTTAGGGTACTGTTCTGTTCAGTGTGTGGTGAAAACAGTCGCTATGGTGAGGTTGCGCTGATGCATCTGCTGTGACAGACGACAGTGGTTAATTCGGAGATATCTAACGAGTAAGAATGACCCTCTGAATAATAAATAAGGTATGTATGAAAATATTCGGAGTCTTGCGGTAGGCTAGTTAACTTGCACGTAATTTGATTGCGGTGGTGTTAGGTTAACTGCGTTAACACTACTACAGTTGAGTACAGATGTCAGATAACACACCGTACTTTTACTGTTAGTGTTACAGTATGTTAGCGTACAAACGATGAACGCAACTTATTAAATGTGACATGTTGCACATTCACTGTCCTACAGTAGGACGGGACCTTCCAAAAGTGGCTTAAACGTATGAAGCAAGTAAAATGAGTTGTTTAAACTCTTGTTGTGACACGTTTTGGTAATAACTATTACTGTTCACAAATGCTTGTGTTGATGTGGGTTGTCTTTCTTTGAATTTCTAATTACTGTACACGATGCACCTCACCTGTGTGTATGTGAAAAAGATGTTAAGTGCTTTATTGTTTTTGTGGCTATGGTATGTGTGTGATGTGCTAGTAACTAAAAATGACTTAACATGCCTGTGAAATGAGTTTGTATTCTGTAATAAGTAATAGTAAATCTTTAATCAGAATTAGTAATCAGCCCTCACACTTAAATAAGCAAAACTGCATGTTAAAGGCTGAATGTCAAACCACCCAGAAAGCTAAATTACTGTTAACGTTTCAGTCTATGGACTTGTGCATAAAAAGGTTGTCAGCATAAAGACCTCAAATTGGTTTAAAGTATTACTTGCACCACAATGGTCTCTACTGGGACATTTAATGCAACAAGAATGTGTCCACCAACTAGTGTTACTCAGTGCAGTAGTGCTTGTGAAAATGCCAGTTGAGTTGATGTGCAAGTGTTAGTGTATAACTGATAATGGCCTCACATCTTTAACTTGTATTAAATTGTTAGAGCTAACTGAGCAAAAGAAATATAGTTAATGATGGCGATGAATAACAATAGAAACAGTTTTTGGCAGTTCTACATGTAAACGAGAGGGGATCAGATTTCAGGTCGTAATCCAGCAAATACTAAGGTCTTTCCATACCAGGTGAACCCAAATTGTCATCCCATGCCTGGTGTGGAGAGAAAATAACAGCGCATAATATAAAAAAGCTGTTACAACTGTTAATCTCCTGGGGCATGGCACATGTTTGGATTAGTAACATTTTGTATCTCAAATCGCCTATAAATGTTACCAAATATAGACTAAGGCCTATGTGGACGCAACGGTTAACATCCACAATCCACTAACCGCACTACTCTGTTTTGGGACACCCGCCAAATAGACTCTTCTAACTACACAATTAACTCCATCTGGCTGCCCAAATGTGTAACTTTGGTCGTAAGCACCAAAGGTATCTTGCTGCTATGCAGTACAAAATAAGAGAAGACTACCTGGCCTAGACATAGTAATCTACAATTTTTACAGCAATCACTAGCCTACACAAAACACGTTGATCAAATGGAAGTCTGACTTCTGGACGTACACAACTAGGCATGTAGGCAGGGCCGGATAAATGAAGGCGAGCTCCATCAGGGAAAAGTCGTGACTGCGAGGCCACCGAAAGTGGTTCTTAACCCTTTATACATATCTTAACGTTTCATCAAACAAGATTTACCCCCAATACACTCAGTGGTGCTCATATATTAAAAGTACAAAATTAAAAAACTTTTACAATTTAGAATTATTTATATAAATTTACATTTGCTGCAATTTATGGTTCAGTAAATTTACCCTCTTGAAAGATGAAATTTTCCCCCAGGGGTAAATTTACCCCAGGTTAAGAACTACTGGCTTGGCGGAAGTGCGCAGTTCGCTCATGTCCGATCTGTTGATCCTTTGCTTGCAGAGGCAGGTTGCGAAACTTCCTAGCGGATTGTTGTACTCTTGGTCTTTAAATGTTCACTTCAAGTTACGGCAGTAGGTGTTTTGCCGCATATGACCAGGGCTCCCACTGAGGATTTTTCCACCCAGATCTGTTTTTTAGTCGACCTGTGTGTCTAGGTTTACAGAATGCATTGTTGTTCTGTATAGTGTTTTATAGCAAAGGTAAAGTTGTGAAGCTTTATAAAATTTCATTATTTAATTTATCAGTGGTGGGTTTCAGTTGTCAAACTTGTTGTAGCAGACTAGCAGTAAATTAGTTAGTAATTTCTGAAATACTAGAGCCCTATTCACTGCAGCACAGTGGTCTCTAGTAGTAAGCGATTTGTCAATTACACTGTTTCTGAGCTATATGAGCCTTAATAGGCAAATTTGTAGCGTTTTTGATGCGGATCCTACGTTTAGTTGTTTCCAATTAGATTGCCAGTGTACAGAGCTTGCTTGTTGAAGCTCTAGCTAGATATAGATGTTACTTTAAATCAACTAGAACAGTTTCTCGTGAGTTTACTTAGAAAAACATGTCTACATCGGGCTTACTTCATACAGTTAGCTGAGGGTGTTGCGAAAATACTTTGTTGTGTAAAAATTGTTTTCATGCTGTTTGCCATCAGGCTATAGCGTAGAGGATTAAAATGCTATATTTTGTTGCGTGGGAAATGGCAGCTTAAAAACGGCATACATATATCCTGTGCCCACTGAATGGATTGCGCTTTTTTAAAATGTTGTTACGATACAAAAGCAGTTTACGCACAGCTAATCAGATCGACAACTAGACGATATTTTTGATGGCGGCAACACCATCCCGCATGAAAATGTATATATCCGAAAATTAACCTACAAAAAATGCTAGAAATCACGCAAATTTAACGGAGAACTTCTCAACTCCACGAAAAAAACTATAAATTCCAAGAAGAAATCTAATTGCTATTTGTTGTTGAGAAGAATGTAGGAAACGGTTTAATTTCTGTTGAAGATCTTAGGCAATCGTAGAACCACAGTCGACATCACAAAAACTAAAATTTTGATGGGGAACTACACGCAAGAGGGACATACTTTCACGCTTTTAAACCAAGGGACCAAATAGGTCACACCTGCGTGGGGCCCCAAAAACTAAGATGGCCTAGAGCCCTGGACTCCCTAAATCCGTCCCTGTCAGACGGAATTCCAATTGCATCTTCCTGTGCCTGAATAATTAAATGATTGATTCTCAATCTTTTTCAGTGATGTATCATTTGGGCAATATTTTGTCTATCATTTACCCCTTGACTGTAATCACGAGCGCAATAATTAGAAATCTACCTGTACTTATTGTACTTTTACGTTAAAATTTCATGATGATGACACATGGAAGAATTCGTGTATCACTTGAAGCACCTTTGGGGCACGTGTACCTCCATTTGAGATCCATTGATCTAAATCATCGCTTTAAATTCGCACAACATGAAATTTTCGTAGGAACGCAAAAAACTGCTGAGCCTTGTAGAGGGCGTTAGCGTTTTCGCGAGCAGTTGTGGATTTACACTGACATGCTTCGAACATCTCAAGCAATAATTTTCAACTGTCTTTGCAACCTGCACATTCCCAGGCATTTCTAGTTCGACAGCACTTGATGTCGGTACAGAACCGTTGTACGAAGAGAAGACAAGGAGTGGTGCACACATTTGTTCGCAGTTTTAATAATCGGCATTTTTATTCAACGGCAACACATTTTTGAATGCGCAGTTTGAATCAAAGCAGAAGCTGAATTTCAAAAAAGTACGAACAACCAGCAATTGTTTGCAATCAATCAAACACGCAACCGCTGTTGTGAATTCACTGAAAAAATAAAATAACATAAATTAACAAACTGCAACAAGAAGTTTAACTTCTGAAGTAAAACAACGATAATAATAGCGTAATGAAATAGTTGAAGTAATTAATCTCCACAATGGCGACGCGGCCGTATCGACCAGCAAACTCTTTCATAGCAAATGAATTCCCCGCTTCCTCAGCCCTGAAATCTGCAAGCAATGCTTACGCGTGAAAAGTTGAACGACTAAAGCAGAGGTTCCCAACCTGGGGTACATTTGAGGTTAGCAATAGAAGAGAAATATGTATTTACATATCTTTTATTTCCAAATATTTATACATATATCACTGAAAATTATTTTCAAGGGCCGTTATATGCTTATTGTTAATTATATCTATGATTAATCATGATAAAATATTTTGTCATAAGAAATTTTTAGGTGCTCATCTGTCGGAATGCTGAAGGGGTACATGGCCAGAGAAAGGTTGGGAACCCCTGAACTAAAGCATGGCCACAGAAAGGAAGCAAAACTCAAGACAACAACAAATAAATACTTGATTTAATCATATCAAAGACTTCCATAACGGACTAGTGCTCGTGGCACTCCGAAATGAGCATAATGTAGCGTTGCTTTCAACAAACACACATTTAAAGCAGACGTCTAAGTCAAAGAAACAATAAATTAAGATTTTGCAACTGTCCACCCGTTGAAAGAGATCACAACCGGATAGAAGTTAACCCCGCACTGAAGAACGATCTCTCTGAAGAGGCTGACGTGGTAGGAACTTTAAAACCAGTTGTTTTAACAAAGGCAACTGCTCAGCATTTTTGCGCCACCAGCTCAGCGTGTTAGCATTGGCCCACATTTTTGAACGTTATAGCTTCACATACAATATAAACCGAATGCTGTCATCAGGTTTTAACTGGCCTTTATGATTCGGATAAGAAATCGCAACTAACAATCCCTGGGCGGAACGTGAAAATACAACGTTTGTGCAAATATAGGAACACTCGCCGCTTTACATCCGAAAAAATACAAGCTTAATCGGGTGTGCTCGAATTAATTATTATTATCAGCAGACATTGAAGAAAGAGGCAATGTTCACTTTACTTGGAATCTGTACATCTTGTGGATTTAAGCGCCCAGCATGGAACCTATTCAAATATGTGACAGCGGTGATGCATAATAAAGCTCTGCTATGACGACATAATAACTCTGCGGTTGTACCGCGCACCATACGTAAAGATAATGGAACAGTCCAAACTTGTTCCTGCAGAAATAACATTGCACAAGGCACAAAAAAAACGACAGCTTAACGCCTCAGATGCACTACGAAGAAAATGACATATAACACACAGCAATTTCGTGGCACGGCTCACGCTTTACAAGCGGGTGGAATGGATTCGATTCCCGGCCGGAACACGATGAAAACTTGTTAAAAAGACATTTGTGACTTTTTCAGCCTCATGGTCAGCGTTAATGCGGTTGGCCGTAATAAGAAAATCTTTTCAAAGATACACGTGTGGGGCTGCCCCAAAGACTTAGAACATTGGCAGCATTTCGCAGCAAAGGTCAATCTGCACTGAGGAGTTGCCAGGCGTAATCCTTTGTTCGTTTTGTTGCGTCAGGTAATTCTGCGCTCGTGCACGGCAACTTCTGGGCGCAATAAAACAAAGAATCGAGCGCGGCTACTCCTGACACGTCCTCAGTGTAGATTGGCCTTAAATGCTAATACGACGTGAACAGTCGCAAGGAAGGATGCGAGTCGTCGCTCGTTGATAGTTTTAAGCAAATGAATTGTATATTTCCTTAACATATAAACAAGATCTATCAAATTGTCGTTTCTACATTGCATATAAGGTTTCTCCTTCTTGCATTGCACTTCCTTATACTTTGCGCATGAAAAAACTGGAGGAATACGAACTCGATCGTGGTTACGGGTAATGAAATGGGTCGTGCACAGGGGCGCGGTCATAGACTGAATAGAGCGTAACATCACACTGCGTCATAAACCGAAGAAAACTTTCACCACATTTGACGAACTTCTTGCGTCAGGTCGCCTGTAATCAATGACTCGTGTATCGTTTGCCCTCGTTTTTTTGTTATTTGACTCGCAATTGAGTGTTGTGAGAAATGTTGGGTCAGATGCAGGCGATATGTCTGAAGTGAGTGACGCTCAAACCCGCGCAGTCGCTTCATACTGCGACATCGGTGATCATGAAACAAATGAACGATTATCAAAGAGTCGAAAAATCGTTTGATGTTTTTGAAGAAATTTTTTTTATTACCGACACATGATGTTTTTAATAAATCTCTGTGGCGTTGTTTATTAACAAAAAATTGTATAACACGCCCATCATTGCTCGGGCGTATTTTTAATGTAGTACGCTGGCCTCCGTACGTACCGATCTGTGATTTTCCTGCTGTATTCAAAAATTAATTCCATTTATGTTTTTGGATTTACTGGTTGGTTTCAACTCTATGGTAAAATCGATAGTTTTCTACTTTTATGACGATGAATGCTTCTCGAGTACCCCGCACTTGAATTTGCAATGTCTGCAGCAGAATAAAGATTCCTCGATACGTCAAAGCAAAGCTGAGACGAAGCCGTTAGCGCAGAATATTGTTCCTAACGCATTTTCCAAGCTTCGGCACGTGTATCCAATACTTTGTATCGTATTTTGACAAATATTTTGAAAGATTCCTAATTTAGGAACTGAGTACAACCTTGAATCCTCACAGAATCATGGACAATCCGAATTTTTAAAAGTGACTTCATTTAAATCTTTGATTTCCTGAAGTCTATTTACACAAACTTTCCATTGCATAAGAATCTTCCATCAGAGACTAAATCAGGTTAAGCTGCTGTGAAGTTCTGTCTCATCTCTTCGTGGTTTCTTCGAAACGGTATCACGCGAACCTTAAACAACATACAATCAGAGACGTGATGAATCAAAATTACAAGATGTTTCTCAAGGTATCAATACCAGCATTCATGTTGCTAACCTTGGCATTTACAAGTTTGAGAATACAGGACTAGATTTCATGAAAGAGTATCCTAAACATCAAGGTCTATCTTCACAAAAACTTGCAGTGATCAAATTAGCAGCAACCGGGTTTAGATGCCTGGTCTTGGCATCGAGAATTGTTATTGTGGGCGGCCGTCTTCAACGATGCAAGTTTCCTCTCAATTTTAAAGAGTGAGGGTTCGGTATTATGCCCCTTGTTTCAAAATTCACAATAGTTTCCGTAAATCTGATACTTTCCACACAATTTCAAATTAAAGACGCGCCTGACACGGTCGACTGCTTACAGGTAAACCAGCTGTAGACTAACCTGATCCTTCACCAACTTAATCGCGTGTTGCAGAGGGACAAAGAGAAACCTTTGTCGCACTGATTCATGTCGGTGAGAATACACAAGATCACTAAAAAATTCCTGAACTGCTGAAAGTTCTGGGTCTCGTGTTTCTTTTTGCTTTTTTTGACCAAGTCTAAATTTCGACTACTATATGATCGCTAATTACGTTGTGAAAACTCTTCCTTTGAACGTGTTTTAACGTAGGGTTACCATATCTGAAAAGGCAAATGTCCCGACAGTCACAATGGCTACTTTTCGTGACAACAAATAAGTGGCGCTGTACGACACTTTTCAATATGTTCTTACAACAACCAATCCACTGCAAAACAGCTAATTCAGGCAAAATGTTGCAGCCAAATAAGCAAAAGTTGAAGCTCTCATCTTCACAGCACATGCATATTGTTTCAAGTTAAACGTAATTTGTGAACTGTCAAAATTCGGGACATTAGAGAATTTTCAAAAATTATTTCCGAGCACAAATTTCAACGTCGAAACTTCGGACATGTCCAGGAAATTTCTGACGTATGACAAACCTATTTTAACGAGAGTCGGCGAGATTTGGCCAATTCGTATAAATATAGTGAGCATTGCTAAACACGATCATCTCTACTTTTAACAGGCCTGTGCCTGTACGGTTAATAAAAAATTAACCACATCAGCTTTGCCCAAATAATCGAAAGCAAATGCACTCAAGATTGAAATACCTGAATCAATAGAAAATCTTCTCCACACAACAAAGAAATATCTTCGAAATTGCAGGTTTTTGGCGTCTGCGAATAAACAGTTATTTGCAAGATATATCCTAAAACGTCAGAAAAGACAAAAGATTTTAAGAACCATTAAATGACTTTTTAGTAATGCGTCTGACAACCAATAACAATAACCTGAAAAAAGCTTTCCTATTCACGTTTTGGTGTAGCATACTAACAATTGAGCATGCCTATACTAACCTGAAGCGCTACATATGCTACAGAAACTACAGACGCTTATTTAGCTAAACATTTTCTAAACCAAGACTCTTAATACAACAGTGATCTAAATAACCAATACCCGGTTGATGAAACCACCTGCCGGGAATTAGGAGAAGGAAAATAATTAATTCTTACCTCCCTGCATCCTTTTAGTGTTTCTTCCGAACGTAAAAAAGTTGTAAATAACGACCAAAAGTAAACAAATAAATAACACGAGAAAAACAATCATGACGGCATATGCTTGATTCGCTGAACGAGTCACGTGATCTGAAAGGTAAGTTTTTTTAAGGTCTTAACTGAAACAAGCAAGGGACACTACTTTCATGCATCATTTGAAATCACTTTTATTATTTGCAAACAAACCAACAAACAAGGAAATATATGTACGGGTAGTTAAACACTGAACCTACAAACAATACACTACATGCGCAATAGCATGCGACCTTTGACTGCAGAAATGCATTTCATCAAATTTGCAGGAACTGTTGTTTTAAGACGATCCAACCTACACTAATTTTGCATGTCAAGCACATTGGAACTAGACAATTAGATAATGAAACAAATGAAGCTAATTTACGGACAACATGACGTAAGGTAAAACCAAACATACACAAAATCACTTGTTACTTGAAGAGTTTTTCGAGTGTGATATTAAGAAATGCGGGCAAATTGTTTAACATGAATCATTAAAAGAAAGACTCTTAGGCAACGTTTAACGTATACCTCTTCAACCACCGGTCAAAGATATGGCAGCCAAAAAAAGAAGTACGCAGTTTTGTCAAGGTAGCATTTTGCATTGAAAGGAAACTTTGCATTTTTTCACAGATATGTTTTCTAGGCATGTACGCTTTGTGCGGCGTAAGTTTTTCCCTTCGTACATCCACATTTTGTGAGCGCAGCTCAATAGATTATTATGCTCTTGATGCAAGCTTTCTGGCGCTGAACCTCTGTGACTACTTGCACATTGCTTTGTAATGACCCTGTCCAACACCTCATGGGAATTACTCCGGATCTCCGTGCGAACTAAGTGAGCAATACTGATGTTCATGAGGCTGAGCCTGAGCATAAAAGCGCATATTCGGTTGATTTACGCGACCACTAAAGTGAAATTGTGACTCGTCACTGAAAAAGTGAATTCCAAGAAATCAGGATGGTTTTTAATTCGCTTCCTGATCCTCTGCCCAAAAGCACGCATCTCAGCCTTCATTGCAGCGGTCTGAAGTTGTAAAAGCTGTATCTTATATGGCGATAGGCAATATCCTCGTGCACTATGCGCATTACTGAAATCCTCGAAAGATCTGTCTCCTGGGATAATCGTTTTGTGGATTTCCTTGGCGACTGTTCTATACATTGTCTCACAGTCACGATGTGTTTCTCTGTCCTGACTGACAGTAGCCGACTACTGCGATCCTTAAACCTGTGCACTTCCCATCTCGCCGGTCTTTTTCAGGAGGCGTTTCATTGTGAGTCTGGTTAGAGCGTTTCTGCCTGGAAAGCCCCCCCGAAATTGTCATTGAATTTGGAAAATGGATTCCTTCGCGAAACAGGCCTCTGCAGTCTTGCTCGCCTACTGCAAAGTTTGAAGCTCTAACTATGTTTCACTTGGAAAACAGGAGCCTGACAATATTTGACATCCAATGATAATAAAAAAAATTGAAAAAAAACAATAAAAAGACGGCTCTCTTTGGACCAACCAGATTGAATTGCCAAAAATTAGTTGAAACTTTACACGAAAGTAATTGAAAAAGAGTATACAGAATCAAAACGCAACTGAAAACTTATTTGTACTCAGCTCCGCAGGTGTCCCACAGAGTCATTTCCAACGCCTCTTGGACGTAGGATGGGTTCGTCAAAATTTGCTGCAGCAAAAACCGAAATATTTTTCGAAACCGTCGACAGCAAAAGCTAATGAGAAAACAGTGGCATCCTACTAAACATAAAACGAACAAAGCGTAGTTTTGGAAAAGACCAAATCACATACCTGCTTTGAATGTTACTTTTGCCGAGTGAGAGGAGACATTGTCAGCAGATATTGCTTGAACTTGTACTGAGTACATCACGTTTTCATCAAGATTTCGGAACGAGATTGCTGGTTGAAATTCCGAAAATTTCATATTGTAGGATGCCAGTTCAGTTCTGCTGTTGAGGCTTTCTCGGTAAAGTTTCACTTGGTAAGATTCAGAGAGATGAACCTTCTTCCATGTGACCGTCACAGCACTTGGTTGACCGAGAACCACAATCAACTTTGGGGTTGGTAAAGCTTAATAAATGCACACAGATGCCAATCCCAAGCAGTATGCATGTAAGAAATTTATTCGCAAGAATAAAGAATATAACGTTTTTTCTTTTCAAAGAGCTTTTCTATTCCTGAAATGAAGCTTTCCCCAACAAGATCTTTCTTGAATTGTGTTAAGGGCTCCTACATTGACAGTATAATCCTTGAGTGGAGTGCAAAATACTTATATTTTTTAACGAAGGTTTTTAGGGCATTTGATGGTCGCCCCGCAAAGCCTTATCATATCACCAATTTGGGTATCTGCCTTTCAACAACGTTTTGTAGAAAGGTTCATTAAAAAAAGAAGTATAAACAACCCTTTCAAAATTGGCCTTTTACTGACGAGAAAGTGAACGCAATACTGTGGCAACACACTGTATGCTTGTACAGGAAAGCATCTTGTTATTATCAGTAATCTCAGTAATCGCTCTGACACTACTTCGTCCTACTTACGGATGGTGAATCTTGTTTCTGTAACGGTACCTGACGAAGCGCCCCTTACGGCACGAACTGTTGCTCTATAGCGCCACCCGGCAAGTTCGCTTGTTTGTTTTATCTGCAAAAATACGCAAATTTTACAATAAAAGATGATTTCAAAGAAACCTGCCAGCCAAATATCTTAACAAAGTACCTGAAGAGTTGTTCTGGAAGTATTTTGGGTGTAAACCGCAGTGTGGTCGTGCAGACGTTCGACAGTAACGGAATAATTTTCTTGGAGTTGAATGCTTTTGTTCCATGATATTTCAATAAAATTGTCCGAAACGACAACAGCAGGAGACAAACGAGGTGAAGTACTCCTGGAAATGCGTAAGCAGCCTTAGAAACCGGTTTTCTTTTGAATGTAAATGGTTTGGGTTTGTCAATCTCTGCAGGTGAACATTCAACCAAGTCACTGCACCGCAATTGGAAGTAGATGCTTTTGTATCATGTTTCAACTCGGCAACTGGCGCAAAAATGCACTCAACAGCGGACTTCTAACTTGTTGGCAATTGTTGCATAGCAATTCGGTTATTCTCAAATGCAAATCGATTTGAGTTGAATTCATACGACGCCCAAATTTATGTATCGTAAGAATTAAGAAGCTGTAAAAAAGTTGTCATTTGCAAACACCATTTGTTTTATCAAATTGAACATGTACGCCTCAATATTTTAGTCGGAAGCAAATTATTTTCCATATTGTAATTAGGATAGCTTATCTCAATATCAACATAGCCCATTAACGTCTTGGATATAAAAGACAAACAAAACTTTCAGAAAATAATGAACCCAACTGAAACATCAACACAAAAATGTCGCCAAGGAAAGCACCTGCTATGGAAATATTGAGTCTTCAATTCGCATCCAGTGTCCGAAGTCAGTTTCCATGAACAATGAGGATCAGACCGGCATGCGCTGGTTGATTTATGTATGGAACAATCAGCCAAAGGCAGACGTAAGATAGAGTGTTTCAGCAGAATAATCAAACCCTACAAAATAATTCGACTAATCATTTTCACACGAATTACTTTCAGCCGGTATACGTGTTTCAGTTAAGCCTACCCAATAGCTAAGACTGGTATATGCATGCTTTAACAATATATACTTCAGCTCGCACTTTGAATTTCGTTCAAGGGTTGCGGAGTAGGAGTCGCAAGGAGTCGGAGTTTTTTTGGGTGGAATCGGATTCCTAACAACACTAGGAGTCGGAGTCGTATTTTTTGTGGTAAATGATGAAATGGATGCCGATTTTGCGCATTTGACCTAAGGTAACCTCGCGCGATGAAAACGTTGGAAACACTGCTTGTTTCTGCGACAAGGTAGCGGGCCAGAGGGTACTTTGTGCTGTACTCGACTGATTCCGCTATAAACCTAAAGTTTTAAACCTTGAACCTAACCCCTAAACATAACCCCAAAACTTAACCCCTAAACCTAGATCCTAAACCTAACGCTAAATCTAGAGCCCAAACGTAAAGAAAAATGGAAAATATGAAGAGAAAAGTGTGGATACTCGTGCAACAACTACTACCAAAACGAAACTCCCAAAGCTGAGAGCCGAACCGAAAAGCATTGGCATACAAGCCCTGAAACATGTCTGTTAGGCCACGAGGTCGCTGCCGACTAGCTGATAACTCAGCGTTTTATCCGAGCCGCGTCATCCCAGGGGAATCGACAGTTACTACCTTGACGCAGAAACGAGCAGTATTTCCAGCGTTTTCATCGCGCGAGGTTACCTCAGGTCAAATACGCAAAATCGGCATTCATTTCATCATCTACCATTTTTTGTCCGACTCCGAGTCCGGAAGTCCAGTTGAATCATTTTTTACATCACACTCCTAGGTGGGGAATTCCTGTTGAATTGGTAAAATTTCTTATGAAACTTTTGTTGAAACAGAAAATTCTTGCTGTGTACCACGATTTCCATTGATTACTAGTTGATAAAATATTCTTGACAGTCAAATTTCATTCATTTTTTAAGGAGTCGGAAATTTTGGGAAGGTCGGAGATTGAGTCGGACATATTACCTCCGACTCCGCAACCCTGCTTCATTCAACAGCAAAGCATTCCTGGCTCAAATAATAAATCCTCTACTGATAAATTTCTTAAACTGTTTACAATCTTCCTTTGTGACGACAAACAGATGAAATCCAAAGTTTATCAAGAATATTTAGCTTTTTTATTCAAAGTTAGTTTTGGAATAAAATGTTTCAGGATTTGACGGATTAAGTTTTATCCCTCGAGCATATTAACCAGTAAACAAGCCCAAGATATATTTTGAAAGGTTGTGGTCCTTTGAGTGGAACGTTGGTTTGGAGTTGATTTGTACTATGTTAACATCTCAGGTCATTACTACCACGATTTATGCCAATGAAAATGTCTTGAGATTTGCGTTACAAAAAAATGTATTCAGCTTGTGTATTCTAGTTAGTTCACACAAAGGCGATTCTATCAGCGCATTTTTAATAGCAAAACGGTTTCACGTAACTCTACACATTCTCAGTCGTGAAATTTGCAAGCAATGCTTACGGGTGAAATGTTGAAGAACTAAAGCAATGTCAAGAAAGCAAGCAAACTAAAGTGATCAAATCAAACCACAAGCTGCGACAAAAAGGGCAAGGTTTGTCTTTGTTGCTGTGTATTATGTTGGATGTGCCAACTAAAGACTTTACGGATAACACCTGCGATATTCCGTCATTTGAAAAACGGAAGTAATTGTATAAATTTAGTAATTTTTAAGCATGGTTAACGCTTGCCTACTCCAATAATCTCATCAAAACTGTGAAGAAATGATTTGGCTGAACGTAGTATACCTCTCATGGTTACATCTGTTAACATGATTGGCCTGCAAGTCGAAGTTATTTGATATGCCAAGACAACGCCGACATAGAAGCAAAAACGTCCTAAAATATTCAAGTAACGCGCAGTTTTACTTTTATGATAATTCCACAAATTAACTGCCAGATTGCTGAAATCTCCATTTCAGGCTGTCCATTACGTGCGTCTTCGGGCATTAAACCCTCGGAAACAACCTTTTGAATAGCTTTTCAAGTTTATTTCCTGGTATAGACTAGAACTGGTAGCGGTGACTGTCTGTCTATGCCACACCCATATCGTTCCGACTTTTGTTCACATGAGTGCCTCGGTTTCGCTGGATATGTTGTTGGAGTTACAACTATTTGTTGTCCCAAAGAAATGACTTTTAATTCTGCAACAAATGAGGAATGCGAGCTTTCAAAAAGCGATGACAGACGGAGACCTGGTGAGGGCAAGGGGTTCTCAGCACAAAAAAGACAACATTTTGAAACAGAAAACCATTCGTATCAGCATGGAGCAACATGCACCTATTGACTGAATGAGTTGGTGCTTTCACAGTGTCTCGTACGTGAGTATCAGTAAGCTAAGGCACTGCATTTATTGAACGATCAGTTCAGAAAGTGTGGATATGTTATTATCACGTTGAACAAACGCAGCGCATTCAACATAAATTAAACAAATGATTTATTTCTAACATGGAAAAAACGGTCTGCAAATCGATTTTTATGTTACAATCAACGTGATATATTTCATGAAACACGATATGATTATTCGATGTCGTCATCTTAAAGTTGCTCAAAACAGTTTATGTTTTAACTGATTATCATTTTAATACAACATCAATCAAACTGACCTCTTGAACAACAGAGAGTGATCTTATAGGACTTGCAATCTGCAACAAAAGAATTAGCATTAACGGTTGGCATCGTATCGTAAACGGTCAACGTTTTGTGTGCAGCTTAATTGTTATTCGTGATAAACAAGGTACTTTTGGGGAAAACAAAGATGTTCTGAAAGGTTTTCGCCTTGCGTTGTGCACTTTGTAACGCTGTGTTTTCATTGGCTACATAATCAAAGCAGTGCTATATATTCATTCTTAAATATATATTACAGTACTTTGTACATAATCAATATTTTACTATCATAAATATATTGATGGGGGCATCACCTTTTACATGTTTTGTCCAATGCACATCATATGACTGAAGACTGAAGCATGAAGCAAACAGTAACTGGGCACCGTACTGACGGAATAATTGTTTTCAACTACGCTTGCAAGCGTCTGCAGACGCATGTCACCTCGTGCATGGGTGAGTGGCCACGGCCAAGGCCTCCTAGTGAAACTCATGCGTGCGTGATGAGCTAGAAGGCCTTTTTACCTACAGCACGTACTGCGACGGTCAGGCGCGACGCCACATGAACCACTGGAGCGACAGGCACCACGAACGCAAAGCGCGCTACATATAGTAGCTATATCATCGGTCCCCGAAGCAAGATTTCCGGGGCTCCGAAATGCGATTTTAGATGGTGAGAGTTTATATGTTCTCGGAAGTACTTTTTCAAGAGCCCAGATTTATGAATGCATGCAAGTGCTATTACTCAAAAGAAGGATATCCAGCTTAAATAATCCAACTAGCCTTATTAATTGAACAATTTAAATTACTATTCCACTTCGCGCTACGTTTAAAACGCTGAAGACAGCCGATGATGCGATTGTCAGCGCATTGTGACGTTTAAACGTTTTTAGTGAGATTTTTGTTTGATCCTAAAGAACTCAAAGGCTTCCGGTGTTCAACCAAACACAGTCACCAGAAATTGTGTACAAAAGCCTTGTCTATTCTAGTGACCTTTGTAATAACTTATTTGAGCCAATCTGGATTTTCCTCAATACCTCATTTGAGTATCGGAACCATTTGAATCCCTGAAACGATTTGTGCTTGGCCCTGATCGACTAATTGTGTGCCAAGGTACAGTATAAGCGGATAATGCTCGGTCAGTCCTGAGCAGGAGGCCGGCCTTGCCACGTTTGTTCATGAGCCGTCGGAATTGGAATGTTCACTGGTCGATCAGTCTCCAGAGAAATCAGAGTCTGTGTGGTTGTGTGTAGACGTGGCAGTATATAAGACCATTAACGTCTACAAACATCCACGCTCGCGATTCACACCTACGGCCATCCCAACGTTCCCAATACAGCCCAGTATATATGTTGGTGACTTCAACTGCCAACATGTCAACTGGGGCTACAACAAAACATCCCCTGACGGTGAGAGCCTGGATTCCGGGCAACATCCAACAACCTTGGACTGTTGTATAACCAAAAGGAAGCAGCCAGTTTCTCCTCTCACTGATGGAACGTCGGCACCAGCCCGGACCTGGCCTTCACGAGTTTCAGCCAGGACAGCCGACTGCCGGACAGATGTGTCCTAGGAAAGTTCCCGCGGTCACAACACCGTCCCCCTCATAACGCCACCGAGACTCAAGGTTCCTTCCCACAGAGATCCGGTGAAGCATTGGAACTTTCGCAAAGCTGGTTGGAAGCGCTTTTGCCTTCTTACAGGTGAATCCGTTGAGAGATTGCCACATCGGGACACAACAAACATCGGGAAGGCATATCACGTTTTTTTGGGAGAAGCTGCTATCCGCAGCCAAACTATGCATCACCCATGGCCTCCGGAAGAACTATGTGCCATGCTGGGACAAAGAGTGCGAGACCATCTATCGCCCCTTCATCCGAGCCCCAGCGTGGACTGACTATGATAGATCCGCTTCGTCCTTACATTCTCGCCTACAGCAGAAGAAACAGGAGCGATGGGAGGAAGCTGTCAATTCCATCGACTTCTCGCACTCTAGCCACAAGGCGTGGAGCACCATCAACAAACTCACTAGCAGGTCTGGACGCTCCTCTCGCCTGTGCCCCATCTCGGCAAACTCCATCGCCTCGCAACTCGTGAAGAACGGGATACACAGGACCGGGGGCCGCGAGTCTTCTGGGCTTATCAACAAGGTGTTGTCCGACCTATGGAAGATCCCAACACCTGAGGGTCACAGTATTTCTGACCCTTTCAGGACAGAGGAACTTGCTGCTGCCCCAAGGCACCTGAAGCCAGGAGAGTTCTGTGGGTCTGGATTCCATCTTCCCGGAGTTTATACTCCACACCAGATCGGTTCTCACATCTTGGTTTTGCGATTTCCTCACTTCCTGCACACGCCAACAAAATTCTAAATATCTGGAGAAGAGTGTTAATAGTTGCCATCCTTAAGCCGGAAAAGCCATTGGGGGCCCTAAGAGTTACCGTCCCATATCTCTGTTGTATGTCCCTTTTAACGTCCTCGAGAGACACACCTACGCTCGTGCCGAACCAGTCATCGACCCATTGCTGCCACAGGAGCAGGCGGGCTTTCGACACGGAAGGCCGACAGTAGATTAGATCACTCTGCTGACACAGGGCATCGAGGATAGCTTTTCGGCTAAGAAGACGGCCGGAGCTGTGTTCGTAGATCTCACAGCAGCCTCCGGCACTGCATGGCATCAAGGCCTCACCTGTAAGCTGCTGCGATTGCTGCTTGATAGACACATGGTCCGCATGATCATGGAGATGATTGGTAATCGAAGCTTTACCCTTACCACCGGAAATGGCAGAAGGAGCAGGTTACGACGCCTCAAGAACGGCGTCCCACAGGGATCTGTCTTGGCGCCCCTACTGTTCAACATCTACATCTCTGACCTGCCAACCACCGTCTCCAGAAAGCATGCATATGCTGACGATCTAGCAATCATCCATGCTGATGGAGACTGGCAGGCAGTGGAAGGGGTGCTGACCAATGACATGGCAACGATAGGTGAATACCTCCAGACTTGGAAGCTAAAGCTCAGCACTAGAAAAAACGTTTTGGGCAGTCTTCCATCTTAACAATAAGGAAGCTAATCGTGAGCTGAAAGTTAACTACAACAACACAATCCTGCCCTTCTGCTTCGAGTCCAAATACCCGGGAGTAACGACACCCAACCCACAGGAATGACCCTCCCAATAACAGCCTAGTTCTGGCTTAACCGCCTCCAAATAGGCGTCGGACGTTTCCGCTCCTGCTTGTACAAATTGGGTATGGCCTCCTCTACGGCCTGTGAGCGTGGCGCAGAAGAACAAACCGTCGACCATGTTGTCCTCCAATGTCCAATCCAACTACCTTCTCATGCACTGCACGGCCTGACGGTTCTGGACAATGAGACAATCGAATGTCTGCTCAACACATGCCCCGAGATCTGGTGCGGCCTAGCAGTGGTTCGAAGAACTGGCTCAGAAGAAGAAGCGGATAATTTCAAAGAACCAGTAACAAGAAAGTCACTAGGTTTGTTTCTGCTGAGCAGTAAGGTTGTGAGTGTTTTATGTTGTCAGCAGTCTTACGTATTGCGAGAAGTAATTTAAAAATTATGATATTGAAAATTGGGCGGTTTTGGAGATTTCTACGCTTTTTTTGAAACGAGGGGGTGCCAACGTCACTTTATTTTTATGAAAGGGGTGACAGCTTCAAAAACGTTTGGAAACCTATGTCCTATATCAAGGCTGCCCAACCCGCGGCCCGCAAGTTTGTTCAAAGTGGCCCGCGATGTTAGTAAGCAGACTTTATATATGTTTGGTATTTTTTTATAGGCTCAAGTATATTTGCCATCAAAACACACCAAAATTATATCTGTTGCTTCTGTTATGGGCCTACCACTCAAAAACATGTATAACAAACGCTTCGAAAAGATGTCAATTTTTTAGATTTGGTTTACATCCATACAAGCTGGCAACACTGCGTGCAACTATAGGACTCATTATCACCTCGTGTTATCGCATAAAACTAATCAATTTGTTATGTCACAAAAACGTTTGTGGCCCGCAATAAATTTCCTCATGTAAAAGTGACCCGCAACACTAAAAAGTTTGGGCAGGCCTGACCTATATGATCGTGTAGCAATCACGTGGTAATAGATTCACATCTTCGGATGATCCCTATTTCTTCTTGCGTGATAGCTGTTCTGTAGCTTTGAACGGAAACCCTCCAGTCCAAGGAATCGCAATATCTCTGTTTGTGATAAAAGGATTTTGCTTTACAGCCCATGTATATTCTGGAAAGCTTCTCCGCTACGGTGCTTTCACTGGCTCATACATTGTCCCTTTGTTTTCTAGTAAAGATAAATTTGGTGCAAATCGGAGACATATTCAAGTGGGCCCTTTCAACGTTTTTGTAACAGTTGCTAGGCTAACTAACATGTTTGCAGTAACGTATTTTGAAAGTATTCCTTTCATAGACCATTATTGAAAAACTATTATGATTTCACTTTGTATAGATTTTGCGATGAAAACCGCTTCTATGTTTGTGCAACAGATTTATTTGCATACAATGCAACAAATTTATTTCACAATTGTCGACAGGCCAATGCCTGAATAATTTTTTTTAAGGCGGTTGCGGTGAACGCTCCTGCTCAAGGAGCGCTACGGTGGTACACTCGATGGTCGAACAACCAACCTTCCAATTGAGAGGCGGCCACACTACCATTGACCTAATCGCCGCTTCTATTTTCGAAAACATTTTGCGATTTCATTTCCAAAGGCTCAGTAAAATAGCGAACCTAATAAAGAGTTGGTAAAGTGAGCGAACCTAATGAATACGTGGTCTGCATTTTCCGAAAAAAAATTCTGCAGTTTCAAAAACTGATTTTTCTTAAAAATACCTTTGCTTTCTGCTTTGTGTTTTTTTATTCGTCTACTATGCTTTTTCCTCTATTCTTTGTTTACTTTACATTTTTGCAAGCAAAGCAAAGCGTAACTGTTTATGTGGTTGAATGTGTTTACAACACCTTAGCGCATTCGCTCGTCCACGGAGCATTCTGCGACAGATAGTTTTGTGACCTGACGAATCGGTGGCATTATGAAATGGCGGATCAGCCGTTTCTTCTCTTAGGCCAAATATTCAGTTACAGGGCTAATGCTTCCAGCTTGCAAAGGTTGTCGGTAATTTGGTTCGGTGGGTCTTACACTCTATAACACTTCGTACTGCGTATTTCTGGCGTACATTGCTGAAATTAAGTGATACTGACTGGCCAACGTCTTAGTTGTTTTCTGCGTCGAAAAAAACAAAAAGCTTCAACTTCACCCAATTCCCTCACATTTGTTAATGATGACGTGGACAATCTGGTGACGTTGTGAAGGTCGCTGGGTGGGAGGATTAGTTTCTGGAGTTTCCCGTCATCTGTAAATGGATAGAATTTTAATTTATCTGCTTTCTAAATTAAAAACTGAAAATATTGTGGATTTCAGAAACAGATATACTAAATGCTTTTGATACATACATCATTAGTTTCGACGACTGCCAACAACCGGATCTTTTACTGCTCGGTTGCACAAACCACATGTTGAAGTTTGCTCTTAAATACCACACAAACCCACAGCGCATTGGTTTTATCCTCTGCATGGCAGTCGAGAGGTCGATTCAAACATCAACCCGTCACAATACCAGGAGGTTGACTCAAATGTTACGTCACTATTATTTAAAATCATAGTTTTTCCCTTGTGTAACTTTTTTCGGGTCACAGCTTTTGCATCTTGTTGTATATGAAAACATAAACTTACAGGTTGGCGGTCGCCCACTTGCGGTGCAATATCCGCAATCTTGAAGCAAATCAGGTCACTTTCGGTATAGAGGGTGTTTAATAGACGCGGTATGCGACGTACAACCTAGATTATCAGAAAAAGTAGACGCGGTGCTGTTTTCTCAACCGCCTGGTTCTCGCATAAACGTCGATGACCTTTTTTCGTTCTTGAGCTCATCTCTCGAGAAAAATTCGCCAAAACGTCCAGAGAAAAAATATCGCCAAAAAGGAAATTTCGCCAAGTTTCGGGCGATGACGAACGCCCACTTGTTTTTTCAGGAATAAGTTTAAATCAGTGAATCTCAAACATTTTTGGCCCACGGATCATCTTTTCAAAAAATATCAGATGGACCATTTTGCTACACTGACACGGCGTGAACAACTAGTCAAAAGTGTATTGCGCATTGGTCAGTGAACTGGAGGCAAATTCAATCTTAGTCCTGAATAAAATAATCATGGGCCATCGGTAGTCCACCTGGATCAGGTGGTGAATCACTGGTTTGGATCACGACCGGTACCACAAATGTGGGCAAAATTGGGCACAAATGACATTTTTTCACTGCAGACTTGTTGCATCCCCTCAATGTAAGACACATTTACACTTTTGCCTACGAGTAACCATTTATTATTTTTGCCGCATCGAAATTTGTGCACCGTGGCAGGCCGTGCTAAAAAACGAATCTCTGATACCGACCAAGTTATTGCCGAAGTCCTTGCGCGCCGTAGAAAAGAAATTCGATAAGAGAAGTTTTCTCGACGAAGAATGTGAATTAAAGTTGCTTGAGTCTGATCGTTTTCTTCAATGCGTCATGAAAAAAGACACAGACAAGATCTCGAATAAATGGGCTCACGAAAAGTTGATTAGAAAATTTTAACTCATGGCCAAATTGGCAGAATGTCAAAATACAGGTGTGCGTGTTTCTTTTTCTTGCAAACGTATCTCGTAGTTAGTCGGCCACAGTGTTCTAAGTGAAAATGGTTGAGCATAACGGTTAAATGCGTATAAATCTAAGTACTTTACTATGACACAGTATCACCAAAACAAATGACGTGAAGAAGAACCATTGCAAATTTGTTATTCTTTCTGGGTATCGTAGCTCAGCATCATATCTCCGCGGGACTTACTTCAGATTTTCGTCACCAACGTTTAACTCGCGTAGAAAAGCGTGTGGATAAAACACTCCACACATTTCGCAGAGCTGTGATACAAATTGTTGGGCTCAATTGGTAAAGATACAGCACCATCTGAAAAAAGTTCCTTTATACCCTTATCTTTGCAAAGTCAATTTCATTGCAAGTTTTAGCAAATTGTGTGCCAGCAATTTTCTTGAGGCAAGAGTAAATTATCATGCTTCGTAAGAAGTTTGTCACAAATGCAAAGAATGAGCTAAAATGCGGGCGTTACTTCAGTGCTTACACTAACAACTCGTGTGCAGATACATTTTGTTAGAGGCAAGCAACTTCGATTGACACTCTTCGTTGTGAGAAGTTATCAATCTTATTTCTTGAGAAAAACATGTATGATTCGAGCTGATTTCCTCGTTTCAATCAATCAACCTTTGCTGTGTAAAAAATACAGATTTACCTGAAAGAAGATATAATACGTGTTGACCTTCCACAACACTTCCTGCGATGTGACTAAACACGGTTTTAGGAAATATCTTAAGTGGTTTTCCGGTAATCGGCCTCACAAAATTTTTCACCAAAGTGTCCTTTGTCACAAAAACTTCGTAATTCGAGTCCACATCCTTCGTAGACTGGCCAGGTCCAGGACACTGCATTGATAAAAAAGTAGCACGTTTTCGACGACGTGAGGATAATAACAAATTTTGTGCTTCCCTGTCAGGTGAAAAGACTTTACAGAGAGACAAAGGACCAAGTAATTTTACACGTGATGGGTGTTCACCGTTGAAATGGTTAAATTCATCAGAAAAATTACATTGTTTTGAAAATATAAGTGATACTCATTGCCTCTTATCGTACGTACAAGACAAAACGCCTTTTAAGCTGGTTTACATACACGCATTTATAGAAATTATTTGTTAAGCATTGAAAAAAGATGGGTTCAAATACTCCAAAACGTCTAAACACCTGTCCTGGGTAGAAACCTTTGTTTCCTGCGTAGTATCTTCCATAATTGGGGGGGTTGGGGCTGTAAAAATCAGTCCTGTTTGGAGGATTTGATCTTCTTCCATCAATGATAGCATCGATGTCATCCAAACTGTACGCGCACAAAGCTGAGTAGGGAAGGTTCCATGAACTGGAAATATATAGCAAAAAAAAAAGAATAACCAACTTTAAACAAGCATAAAAAGCACACGACAAAGGTATTAAAAAAATATTAAGAAGAATACATTTGAGACATTTTCTTTAATTTCTTAAAATACCGTTTAGTGCTGCTTTTTCGTCGCTCGGGGAAATATCTCTATACCTATCTAACGTCTTTCTACACTATTCAATAGTCGGAAATGTTGATTCAAAGATACTTGAAAAACACAAAAGATGCTTCACAATCTTTAACGCTCATAATTAAACTTATTTACAAGTCAGACAAGAAAAAAAATACAAACGAGCTTTCCTGCAAGCATAAATACAGAAATGTTGCGCTACAGCGAGTATGTAATGCAAAATTCTAAAGCTAGCAATTTGTTTCATTTTTTTACAAATTTGATCATTGGATCACTACAAGTGCGCACAACAAAAAATATTTCTAGCTGTACTGAGAAGTAATTTCTTTGAGGTCTGCTTCAAATCATCAAATGGTTTCTGAAATACCGCAAAAGTTCACTGATTCACTTCATGTTTTGCTTTGGCCCTTTTCAGGTTTTGTTGAAATATTTTCTTTGAGCAAAATATTAAAAAAATATGCTTAGGGTAGGATTCTGCTTTGTGATATAGCTGATGTGTATCTTACAGCTATTGCACACTAGAAAAAGCTTCTGATGAAGCAATGGACGGTTGTGAAACTTGTACTTGGTATTATTAAACAACGTAAAAATTTTCCAATCGTTTGTACTTACCTTAGAAAGCTGAACAAAATAAAAACATTTCTTCCAAATGTGATGCTAGATCCTATCAAACAAAAACGTTTACACAGTTTTTTGACAGAAACGAACTGACAAGAACGGCAACCATTAACGATTTAATTACATAAACTTACTCATGTAATCAAAGTACATGTTCGGAGTGTTTCGTTGGTCACCAGGATAAGGACAGAGCAAGCGGACTTTTGCAAAAGTCATCCAGTTACTCGGTAAGTTTATTGGTCCACCTCGATCGTTCTGCAACAAACCAATGTACCGTACATTTTGGTAGTGTAAAGAAAGGCTGGATGAGCCAACAAATCTTCAATGCTTAGGTTCAGAACCTACCACGGGGTGGGTGATGTACGAAGGAGATCATAGTTAAGCGTGAACGATCAATTATGTGAAAAAGTAACTTGCCTGGCAAACCCTGGCTACCATGCCGTATGAGCCTTTGGTTCCTGCCTTCGTGAAAGTGTTGAGTAGAAACTTTGTGCTGTTCTCCCGAAACAAAAAGTAAGTTTTCTTTTCTTTATTTCCTGATGTAAAAACGTTGATAAAATCCGCCTCTGCAAAACAAATTTTGAACTTGCGTTCTTATAAAAAGGTAATGCGCGGGTCTAAAATAAATGAACACAAGCGTCATGCTTCGGTGTTGTTTTTTCTGCAATGAACCAGTTAACAGCATTATAGGTGAAAAAGGAGTCGGAGAGCCGGGAAAGCACCCTGAGTCGAAATTATGAGCAAACACCGTAGCCGGAACAGGAGTGAAATCTTCAATTTTCTAAAGGAACCCATAAAAGCTGTCATTAAAAATAAAATTTGCTCTGACACTCGAATTGTCCGACTGATGTCATGGATCTTTTCACTTGCTTAAATTGGATAGTGATCGACTCAGTGCAAGCTGCTGAGGATGGGTTAGGGTGGTAGACTGGCGGGCTCTGTTCTGGCTGGCACATAGCCAATGTTCAACTGCTGTATCACAGGAACAAATTTCTCACGTCAGTTATTGGACGTTTCACCTCTGCTCTGTATCTTGTTTTATAAGTGTTCACAATTTGTTATTTTTGTTGAAATGTACAAGATAACAGCGTGTGTATCTTAAAAATTCAGAAATTGCAGTGCGGTTTCACCCAAACCAGAAGAAGTGCAATTTGCTTCAGGGTTTTCCCGAACATGCCATTATTATCGTGCAAATTTACAAAATCAGAGCGGTAATTTAATTGTGTGAATAAGGTGGTATGAAGTGTTATCAATGTAGCCTGTGGCAATTTAAACGTGCAGCTTAATAAATGAAACGATAGCATTAGTTGTTTCATTGTGCCTTTGCCTAAAGTACTCTGGTAAAAGAGTTAAACGGAACTTGGTTCAGGTGAGAACAACACATGATTTTATTTCTTGCTTTCACGTTTACTAAGGTAAACAGGAGTCGGAGTGCAAAATGAGCGTCGGAAAAGGAGCTGGATTCACTTTTTACGGAACAGGAGGAGTCTAAATACGACTCAAGTAAGCAAGAGCAAGTGTTCGACGATAAACACAGACTACACAGAGAGATGCCAAATACTGAAACAACGCACCAGTTATAACAGCATTCACTCATCTTCAAATAGCAATCCGGCAGTGGGAACAAAAATGAAAACAATTCAACGTCAGGTTTGGAAGCAAATGGCTAATATCGTCGAATGGGAGATGCCCACTAAAACATGTAATATATTTTGATCAAGGTTTCAAATATTTTTGCAAGACATTTTTGTGCTTGAGACTAACAACCGTTTGTTTTCCCCAAATTTAAAGCAAGATTTGACGGCTGGTACTTTACTAGTTTTGCAAAATCAGTTTGATTATGTATTTGGCTTGCACACATTCTCGACATGGTGCGGGTGTTAGAGGAATCACGACAAAACAGAAATCATGAGGCGATACGAAGCACACAGAAGGTGCAGATTGCTGTGCATAGGCAATGCTGGAGAAAAGCAGACACCAAGACGACGCACCAGCACCCTCTGAAACTGGTCATCGTCATACACGAGCGTTAACTAATGGAGGAAAAATGAAGATTTGTAAAAAGCACCAGAGCTTTGAAATGATCGGATAAGAAAATTTGATGAAGATTCACACGGGTGAACGGAGCCATGCGGATAGTTTCTAAACAACGCATCAAAGGACCTGACAAAATGGTTAATCTGGTGTGGGTGACGACTTATATTTCTGCGTGTGTGTAATGCATAATTCAGTAGGCATTGTTGCACGCAATTCGTAAGCGCTTCATACTAGTCTGTGTATTTGCTCAACAACTGGTGAGCATGCATTGGCATGCAATAGGCACGGAATAGAGTGCTTTTTACTGCCGTTGAGCACTAAGCAAAGATGCCTCTGAGTTTATTTGCTGCACAATACATCGATTTCACGTGTCTTTGGATGACATTGTCATCCTTCAGCGAGGCATTCAATAATACACCAGGATATCTGACCTGGCCAGAAAATTCTACGCGTACACCATTCAGAAAAAATTTCGATAGAACAGGTTGTTGATACTTTTGTGGGCAAAACGAACACCAATTGTTTTTTTGTAATTAAAAGCGATTTCGTGCTCAGCAGCATAATAATCACAAATAATAAGAAGCCATTGAAGTCCACTAATGCTACGGCCAAACACACATATATCATCAGCAAACATCTGATGATTCACTAACATATTTCCCACAGGGCAAACCACTTTTGCTGAGCCCAGCCAGATTGAGAGTTAATCACGGTAAACAGCGAATAAATATGGACAGAGAAGTAGCCCTTGCCTCATCCCGCTGGTTACAGTAAAAGCGGTAGAAAAGTTAGTGCACAAATTCACTTGCATGGTTTGGTTTCTGTACTAACTCATCAGTAGTCTTTCTATGCCGATGCGTACATTGCGCCTGATTAGTTTAGCAAACAGCAGGTTGTGGTGAGTTCTGTTGAATGCTTTAAGACGCATCCAAGAAAGCTGCAAGCACCGGGCATCCTTGTTGACATAATACGACAAAGTCTGTTTGTGTAACTAACAATATGCACAAATCAGTAATATGTTGTGGTTTGAAACCAAACGTGTTGTTTGTGATGACCACACATGGTGAAACGCAGGACAAACGAATATTCAAACAATTTGAAGATGACCTGGAAACGGAGGATTTTTGCTTTCTTTTGATACTCTGTCTATCAGTTTAAAAGTTTGTGTTGCTTCACGAAAACAAAATATTTGAAGAATCGTCGCCTCACGTAACGCTTAAAACCTGAGTATGAGTACCACCAGCCAAAATTGTAATTAACGTTTTAGGAGCAGAGGCGAATTTTTCAACAACTCAGCAATCATTTTCAACCTCGTCTGAACTGAAAAAGCAAACTTGTGGTATTTCGAAACGCAGTATATATGTTTTTCAAAAAACAAAACATCTGCCGTGGGAGGCACGCAAGGTGACTCCTGCCAAAATGACAAAATTCTATTTACACTGCAACCGAGGTTACTATGAGTCACCCGCGTCGACTCAGCTTGTCTTATCAGCAAATTCCTCATGGGACGCCGTTACGAAGCTTGCTCGTCCATCAAACATAATGGAAATGGTTACCAGATGTTGCACAACAGCACAGCTTCTGTTATCACACGTTTGAAACCCAGTGCCATCTTGGCAGGCACCCCTTTACTCACATAATGCAAAACCTGTGCATATTTCAATAGGACTGTTCGACAGAACACTTGGAATAAATCAGCTACTGATGGAATCATGTTAACAGGTGCGTTATAAATCTTTTTAAAATTTAGTTGAAAACTGAATTAGCCATAGTTTCCAACCGGTTCCTGAACAGGGAATTGTAAACCAGCTCATGCTGAGTTCTGGAATATTTTACATGAAGGCTAAATCAAACGTTGGAGTTAAAATACTTTAAAAAGGTCCTGCAGGAATTAAGTCATTCTCATTATACTCGAACCAACTTGCTAGTCCCCCTCTCTCTGGGTACTAAGCTGTTGGATATAATCCGTATAAAGCACATATAAACGATTTGATAACTTGCTGCTTGTCATTAGAAAGAAGGGTAAGATTTCGATCTTCATAATACTTTACCATTGATCCATGACTTTGATCCTGTCTTAGACTTCAAGGGCGCAATGAGTTGCCGCGATGCTGCGCAGTTGCCTTGACCACAATCTCCAACATAAAGCTCATAGCCTGAAAATTGCAAATAACCACGGTGAAGCTGCTGCAATTAAAAAGCAGGTGAAAGAAAAATCACTTGCTACGACTTCCCAAATGAAACCAAACAGAACAAAATGGATTCGAATGCACCGACTAACTACTTGAACATCTCCAAAGTAAATTCTTAACTCTCGTATCGGAAGAACATGGTTCCATTAATTCTAACCATGCCTTCTTTGTGCTTGAAAGAACAATTAAAACAGTCGAATGACGTGGCGATGCGGCACATAACGTTTCGAATCATGTTTTATATTTTTAGCCCTAAAGCTCAGAGTTTCGATTTAATGTCCTCGCTTTTGTTCCATATGTTTATTAAAGCATTTTTCAATTTATGATTTTCCTGAAGTGCAATTTTTATTTAACTTTTTGTCGTTTCTTCATTTCAGAGTTTTATATCATTTTGGTTTTTGGTTACGGATAATGCTGCTTTGCTTTTCTGATATCGTGTATGTGAGGTTTGATTTCAGGATTTTGTATTACTGTATATTGACGTTCATGACCGTTGATTTCCTGGTTCTTTTTGACGTCTTGTTTTTGTTTACCTTTTTTCTGAGATGGTTTCTTTATATTTGGTGCTACAAATATTCCAGCATTGTTGTCGTCAGCTTTGTACTTTCGGGCACATGCAAACATGCACAGCAATTAGTTTTAATATGTCCATTAGTTTGGGTTGAGGATTAGCAGGAGTGGCAGAATCGTTACGACACAGCAAAGCCTATTCAAATTACTTCACAGCTCGGTACTCCTTGCAGAAGCTTCGACACACCTACCTAATAATGGAACTGCAGATGCTTTCGCATTCTTACCGATTCAAACAACAGCTATTTATTCACTTAAGTCCGAAGTAATAATAGCTCAGAAAAAAAGTTTCCACAAGATGTAGGAATGATTTACAGAAGCACTGCTGAGGCATTGCAAGAGGTAAACCATCAGTCTACATCCTTGGACAATCTTAGTGTGCAAGTGCAAAGTACAGTATATCCTAGACAGGCTGTTCAAAGCAAGCTGAACTTTAGCGCAGGTTCGCTAACAATACGACTGGGATTAATTTTACACACATAATCCACCAAAAATTGCCTCGGATTTTCTATATAGACTCAGTATTCAAAACAAAAGGTCTCCAACTCAGTGGCGTAGGTAGCCACAAATTTTTTTGGGGGGCCATTTTTTAAATTTTAGACTAGCAACTGTATCTTATCTGTGATACCCCCTCAAAAAGCACAAAATGACTAGATATTTTAGAAAATTTTGGGGGGCATAGACCCTGCCCCCTGGCTACGCCTATGCTGCAAATTGATGTGACAAGTTTCCATTGCAAATTGCACACTGCAACGATTGAGTGCCTGGGTATGATTTAAAGAGAGTTTTAAATCTGTGCTAAAGATTTTACGAAGGCAAAGCGTAATTGTCACCGTATTTTCAGAGGGCGACACATCACCTTCAGTGAATTTTCAAGTCCATTCTGTTTGGGGAGTCAATTACACATTGGCATCTAAAAGCAACAACAAACAGAATGCTTGACAAGCTTTGGACGGTCGTAAAATAACGCAGAGTTTAGATCTGCGCTTAATATTTCAGCAGGTATTATTAACCTGGTTTATACAACAGACTCCAGATCCTCGTTAGAAAATATCGTTTTGTTCTGCGGACCCCTTTCTAACGCAGCTTTGCCCCCTCCAACATTGACATGAGTCACGGAACTATAGGATCATCAATGACAGACACAGAGCAGTGGATCAGCTTCCAACATACAGCATTACAGACTGGCAAACAAATAGAGTCGACAGTGAGTCTCTGGCATCTTGAAAGTCGTCGAAGCTTCTACGTTACCATGACAAAATTTGATTTCCAACCCTGTTGCGTTTCATGAGAACACGAATAAAGAGGTACAGATCGATGGTGTTAAGTCTTCTTCATTTCACATTCGTCACGGAGTGAAACCGGACTGCGCCTTTGCCATTGTGAAGAAGTATGTTGTGGATACAGCGTGGACAAATTGCTGATAATCTCTCCTCTCACGCAGCACCTCTCTGGCATGGAACCGACTACATCAGTACTTGTCAACCGCAGGTACAGTACATCCCTGTGTGTGTCGTAAATTCCCAGTGGTGTACCACCGCGATGGGGCATACCTGATGCTTGGTTTTCAAAATAGGTTGCGTTGTTTCACATATTTACATGCTGCTATTTACTCCCGTCGACCTTTGTGCAAGAAAATGTAGAAACTACGAGTTTTTCCTCGACTATTGTTTCGCAATAAATATTTTGTTACTTTGCATGCATTTCCATAAACTATCTAACGCACCAAGCAGTGACCTGGTGGACTGCGTTACGATAGAAAAGATCTAGGAGTCTAGGAGAAGCGGTTTAGAGCTTTTCTGCAAGCATGCACGACTGACCAGACAGGCGAAGCAGTCTTCATCGACGTTAATCATTGCATAAATACTGAAAATGATTTTGGGATCTGTCACTAAAGGTTTTCCAAAACAAACAGCGCAAGGAAGGCACTTCATCAACGATATATCACACCACCCAAATGCGTTGAGCCAATCGTATTTGGAGAAGCAATAAGATAAAGGAAACTCAGTCATAGGAAAGTCTGCCTCACCAGCTTCTGGCCGACTTAACGAAAGAGCGTTCCGCTCAAACTTTCCTTTGCACATCACAAACGACATCATACCAATGGCATTCGGTTGGGAAGAAAGAATGCAGACCCCAGATTGAGGGAAGAATGATAACTTACAGGCTTGGGTTGCATCATTTCCCCATCTGCTAACTCTATCGAACAAAGACAATACGTAGGCAATGATAACATGCACAACACCCACCACATTTGAACAAAAATAACGAATTACAAGAACCTTGCTTTAAGTCAGATAAAAAGCAAACTGACGTTTCGTCAGGACATTGCAAGTACTGTGCCCTTTGTGGTTGCCATGGAAAACGCAACAAATTCCACCATCTCAACTGTTTCACATACACTAACAAAAAATAAAAGTTTCTCGACAAGTCAAAAACCTGACATGTGCAAACTATGTTATTCATGCATCGACTTGTGTGATATGCCATCCGCATTATATTGGCCAAACAATAAGCGAATTTTCCAAGAAATGATAAGCGCACCGAAATACATGGAAAAAAACAGAAAAGAGTGATGACAGTGACCAATTAGTCTTATGGAGGCATTATTCGGTGTTTCATGGCAACTTGAACAAACCATCTATCTGTCAAGCTCAACACTGTTACTTTTGTAAAACAAACCAATTTTTCCATCTCTGGGTAACTGTGCAGATAAACGGATTAACAAACTTAACGCACAAATTGATGTACAAAGCACGATCCTATACCTCGTGTGAAACAATTCTTGTACCCTGTTGAGTTGTTCATTGTTTTTTTCCATTCGATTTTGCCCACTTGTTGTTATTTTTAACATTAATGTATGTTAGTTACAAAATTTCGGTATCTCCATTCACAACATTCAGCATTAATTTCAAAGAAGCTGCGTAAAGTACGTCTGTCAACTTTATTAACGCAATATTGTTTGCGCATTCTACCAATGGTTTGTTTTGAGTCACCGCGGTGTGATTCGGTCAGTGTGGGCAGAGTCTTCTAGAGAAATTTTTTTTCTAGAAGGCCTTGGTGTGGGCTTGTTGCTCGGTAACTGGCGTCGGATACTTTCCACTTTTAGTGATAGCAATTATTTGAGAACCACGTATTTCCCAGCTTTTTATTTGCCACAGCTTGTGGTGGTTTTGATGTATTCATTTTAGCACTGAGTTTGTTTGCATTTTCTGCCCTTGCTTTAACCTTTCAACTTTTCACCTGTTAGCATCACTTGCAGATTTCAGGAATGAGGACGCGTAGTGTTGCGTGAAACTGACTTCCTGTTAAAAATCTGCTGATAGTTTCAACTGTGTCACCTTTGTGGAGACTAGTTACTTGAAAACAGTTTTTGTGTTGATTTCCAGCGTGCGTTAAGCCCTTCGAAGTCACGCTTGTCTACGTCCTTGCATTTGAACTTTGTTGGCCTGGTACGCGCGGTGCCTTGTGTAACTAGCTGGAAAGCGCCCCTTCATCCACTCCGCGAATGTGAGTGAACCAACGCAAGTGACAAAGTACCAGCAGGGAGATATGTTCAGAAGTGCTTGTCAGAAGTAGAATGATTGCGTTAGGAATCCCAGCTCTCCGTGAGACACCCATGATAGAATGCAGACAACACAAGTGGATTGCGTTGTGCCATAAATATTGGCGAAGGTATGTGCAGCATGTTTCGCTGCAGTACAGGGCGGTACAGACTCTAGTCTTTTTATGGAGAGATGCGGTTGCCGGGAGATGTCCCAACACACGCGAGAGGCAAGCCGTTCTAAATTGTGGAGCCTTTGCAGTCACTCGCTGCCCATTATCTGATTACATGTTGGAAAACTTGCTGACTACTTCGAGATTTGAGCCATTGATGGTGATGCAAGCGGATAGAGAGATCCACGAGCCACTGCGGCAGTTTATGGCCAACTAACTGACAATGCAGAAATCGTCTCACGCATCGAATACGTGATTACAAACGTGGCGTAGGTGGTACTTTGAATGGGCAACTAGTGCGGCATCATTGGCGTACAGCACTTGGCGAACCAGCGCATGCTTCATTATAGTTTGGGCTCCCGAAAGAGGTCAATGAGCTCGCCACTACTACGAGCATGCAAATCACTTCCTCCTCCTCCTCCAAGAAAGAATGGACCAGGGAAAATGAAGTGTATCCCAATCAGAGTTAAAGCTAAGAGCATAGTCAAGTCCCCTGGCTTTCGTCAAAAATGCCGTCCCTGGTAGTGCAAAAGTGATAACACTAGTTGAATTTTTTAACAATTTCATTTACAAAAAAGCGGTTTTTGACTTACTTTACCAAAGTAAAATTAGAGTTGCGGGCAAAAATAAATGAACGAAAAACAAATGCATAAAAACACGAAAAACAATACCACACTACTTCATCAGATTTCAAATTAACCTTACCGAGTTTTGTTTTCAAAATCAGCGATTGTATCTCAAAAAACAACGTTTGGACAAGTTCAACTTCCATGGAAAGATTTGATAAAGCGGATAACAAAACTCTGCAAATTTCTACGGTGGGTACCTTCAAACCTGAAGATAATCTCAAAACAAACTTAGCCTTTTAATTGTATCTATTGCTCGCGGCGAATGCAACAAGCAATCATCAACATTTTGTGGCTGCTCACCCGTTATAACTGCTGGGAGATGAAACAGAATGGCTCTTTCACAAAAAAGTTGTCGACCTCTGTCCTAGACCATTTATTCACTTTTGTAAAGACTGTCGTTCTACAGCTGACAGCAATCTGGAATAAACTTGAGAAGTTTGCCAAACGTCACCAAGAACCGGTATGTTCTCATCATCGTTGACGAAAACTCATGCTTTCCTTCTGTTTTGCATGCCAGGTTATGATTCGCGAAACAGCAGCACACTGTTTTCAAGGCACTTGTTTTCGATATTTGACACGTATCTGCGCATTCGCTCCTTTCCATCTCATGAGTTAAAGTCTTGGTTCGATTTGCAGGAAGGAGCAGCGTGTCGAACCACAAGATAACCGGCCAGGAATAAACATTGCAAAAAATACAACGGCACGACCTGGAAGCCTTTTCAATGTGGCTTCTAATTGCGGCATTTGCAGTCGATGCATTGGCAACGTACAATGTGCCGCGTTTTTTATTCGATCAGGTCGCCATTGTGTAAACCGGACGAAACGATCCTCCATCACGCCAGTTGCTGTGTTAGCGAATTGTTTATCCTGATACGGTTGAGATTGGTCTTTCTTTACATGCCATGGCGTTTTCGCAACAAAGACGAGGAACCCGTCGTTGATGAAAAGATCACTTCCTGACGGTTATGCTCTGACACGCTCATGTTCGTTTTAGAGAATGGCGAGAAACATCTGTTTCGGTTCGTGACTTGCCTCCTCACTGTGACATTTCAGCAGTATACTGTAAGCAAATGGCAACACAGTTCTGGTGATTTACAAGGAAGTGTAACGCTGGCTCATAAAAAACAGCAACTTACGACGACACAGCTTGTCTACAAGATGACCGTGTTGACCGCACGCCAGACTGTGGTGGCATATCACATGAATAGCCCGCAATTAGCCTCGAAACTAGCAAGGTTTCGTTGTGCAGCTCCAAAACGAGCTCGAAAACGTGTTGACGGATATCGCGCTGTGTCGGACATGTAAGTTTTTGTTCTTTACTGTAACTATATTCTTTTGTTAGCTGGTGAAAACTATGGCAAAGGGGGACGAATAAATAGTTAGCATTCTCTGAGCCTGCCTCGTTGCTTGGAGATCACAGCATGTTTTGTTGAAATAGTCATGGCGCATGTTGCTTTGTCAGGCTTATTTCATTTGATAAAAACGCGTGCGTTCACGAATTCGCTTCGTAGTTTGTTTTGCCTGTATTGCAATGATGCGGCCGAGTCATATCTGTTGCAATTCTTAGAAAAAGGCAGTTTTGTTACTGGTAAAATAATGCATTGTTGAATTTTGAAGTGTAGTTTGCCGGGTTTGAGTACGATGCGATATATTGTGGAAAAACGGGCAAGGGGATAAATGTTTTATGAAAATAGTCTGGCTTCGTTTATGGACGGCTCAATATGTCCGCGGGTCGGTTTGGCCAAAACTATGAAAATCATATCCTTTTTGCATGTACTTTTGGCCCTTCTACCCTATGATGATACAGTAGTCTCCGCGCCATTGTTGCCGCGTTTATGCAGGGGTTAACCGCATCAAGGTTTTGTCTCTTATCAAATACACTAGTCTCTGCACTACCGTTGCCATTTTTGTGCAAGAATTAACCGCATCCGGGTTTTTTCTTAGTGAATGATATTCCGAAACGGCCAGTGTCACGTGACGGAAGTAAATCAATCTACTCCGTTTTTTGCCACCCCTTGCTGCAATAACGCAACTAACATTGAATCGCAACAGTGCTAAAGCGTGTTAATGATACTAGTGCTAATATCTAGTACAGTTGCCAGGCGTATTGCTTTATTAAAAGGCCCAGCTGACAAACGTTCACAACATGTCACAAAAAGTGTGGTCAATTTCAGAAACTAATTGGTCTGAATGCATGGGAGCGCGCAGAGGGGAGCAAGACGTTCCCCTTGGAAATCCTAAATTATACACTCGTAATTGCATGATTTCAAAAACCTTTTAAACTGTTGTGCAAATGTTTCGTTTAACTTTTCAAGAAACTTCGCTGACAGTTTAAACGCCGTGGGTGAAATCTATTATACTGTATTGGGATGTAACAATGTTGAATGAGAAAATGAAACTGCAGTGTTATAAAATAACAAGAGTATGACAAAGGCTTTGTTGAACTGCAGCCTAGTTATTAAACATTTAGAGCCAGCAACCCTTAAAGCGATTTGTTGCAAAATTTTAATTCGCTGTTTCGAATCATCAGCAGTACAAGAGTAGCTCATAACTGAATATAGGTGCACGAAACACGGCTAAGGAGCGTAGCAGCAGTTCAGAGGAAAATGAAGCTGTTGCAAACAGGACGCTTGCATCTAATCTAAAGTTGACAATGTTCACGTTGGATAGAACGAAATTTCATGGCACATTTCTTCGCTTTCAGTTTTTACGCTCAATACTGATAGACATACTTGGATAAACAGTACTGACCATCACTGGCATTTTCTCCCAACCTGGAAGGGTCCAGTGCAATGTGCGGCGGTGACGGAGTCAACCTCCATTGAATGTAACTATATTTGTAAAGCCACAACAGTGACCCACACCAAGCGAATCTATCGCAATTTATTGCGTAAGGAAACTAGTTTCGTGTATTACACATCTTCAGTCCTGCGCAAAAGTCGACATATGAAACAAAAAGAAAAAATTA